>Ga0209345_10000083_pt1 | contig 136909 bp, 165 predicted proteins | sample Cruoilmetagenom7_FD_187294 | JGI IMG/M metagenome (GOLD analysis project Ga0209345, IMG submission 187294) | Oil polluted marine microbial communities from Coal Oil Point, Santa Barbara, California, USA - Sample 7 (SPAdes) (version 2) | ecosystem: Environmental > Aquatic > Marine > Oil seeps ... | reverse complement strand
GGCGATCCGGACTTGGCAATTGACTGGTGGAAATCAGGCAATACGGTACAGGTAACGGCAGGTACATCCGCCAGCCCTGCTGATATTGAGAGTTTATCGGCATGGGATACTGTAGGTTCTGATCCATCAACTGATCCTGGTTACGGTTTAATCGGTTTGAGAGATGTTTTTATTGAGCTTTGGAACGGAATGCAGTTTGGCGACGGAACAACAGCAACTTATTTTGCAGTGGAGAATACTTTTGTTTTTAACAATCAGTTCAGTGTAGCTGCTCAACACGATTGGCGGGTTAAAAATAATGCTACTCTGAGAGTTGGGAAAAAAGATGTCCAGACCCAGGGCAGTTATGCCATGAATGGCTGTTCTCTTGTTACGCCTGATGTGTCTATTGATGGTGATACCGATTATCCTATGGCCGATTTTATTGTTGAAGGTGGAAGTAGTTTTACCAACAAGCTTTTGGCATACGCTTCAAAATTTTACAGATGGAAGGATGTGTTTTTTGGTCTGGCTGCGGGTAGTGCGGGTGAGATTGATCTTATCGATTGCGACTTTGACACATGCGAAAACATAGAGTTCAGGAGTTCTACCCTGAAGATTAAAGATTGCAAATTCCATGATCCCACTGGAGATGGTTACATAGGTACCATCTACGTTGCCCCTCAGTCTATAGACGGTATTCAGGTCTTTAACTGTATAAGAGGTTTTTATTTTAAAGCCACGATGGAAGTGACGAATTATGTTGCCACAGACAATACATATGACTTAGTGGTTGATGACGGTTTAACCGTGACACTGGTGAACTCTACTTTCGATAAAGATAAAATATTGCAGGTGTAAATATGGAAAATTTAAGAGAAGTAGTGGTGGCGTATTATAAAAATATTGTCCCCTTCATGAGTTCTGTAAAAGGAAAAGGCGTTGCAAACAGGGCTTTTCTCGATAAGTATAGCGACTTGAGCTGGAGACAAGACTGGAACAACTTGGGGTCTAATTTACGGTATACCCTAAAAGTTGGACGAAACTTTACCCGTGATTTAGGAGAATTAGTGGCCAAAAACGGATGGGGGGATGCTGCAAAGAAAGCTGAGATCATTCCTGTTCAAAGCAGAATTATTATCTTGAAAGAGCCCTTGTGCGATAAGTGTGAATTGGCGCCAATCCGCACTTATAACTGGTGGAAAACAATGGATTATAAGGAAGGATTTGGGACTCTGATTGATGCCTTTGTAGATGACCAGAAGAAAGCGATGATCTACACACGGTATTGCATCGGTCAAATTACTGCAAATGAATGGCATCTGACTACAGAAGGCACGGAAGCCTTCGCTTTGCTTGAGGGATTAATCGGGGCGATCAGGTGGTCGTTTTCGTGTGTATCTGAAACTTATTCAGCAAGAGACATCCGCCATTTACGGAAAGAAACAACAGTAACAGACATGCAGAAACAATGGGATATTCCAAATTTTGCTCAGTCTAAAGTAATGAAGTTCGATCGGATACTTTGCGATGAATGTAAATCTAATCTGATAGAGGTTTAAATGGCTGCGACTGTATTAGAAAAATATACATGGGATGTGACCACCTACGAGGGAGGGAGCGTTGAAGCAGGAGTAAAAATATACGCTTTGAATGTGAGCGATACCTCAGTAGTAAACCAAACTACGGACGCTCAGGGGGTTATAGATCAGCAAAAGGTAGAGGCCAATTCTCATTCGGTTACGACATCAACAACAACCACAACGGCCAGAAATCCGCATGATATCCGATGCTTAAAATACGGATTAGAACCGTTTACTATAAGTCAGGATGTTACGGAAGCGTTGATAAGTATTTTTTATTTAACTGAAAATGCCTATATTACTGAAGCAACCAAGGCTACGGTCATAGCGTATGCGGGAATAAGCGTAAACCATACAACAGGCGAAATAACAATGACCTCGAATCATACGCTTGACGAATTATACGACTATATGCAGGTCGAAGCTGTTGATAACCCACAGGCGGGTGTGCTTGAAGTTATCTCAACGACGGATGGGATAAACTTTGTTTGCGAATATGATCTTGAGCTTAATAACTGTAAGCTCACAGCAGATAACCAGTATATCGACTGTAAAACCAATGATTTTACAGTTTTGAATGGCGGCAATTGCACCGGAAGGGTGAAAGATGTGAATGGTACATATTGCCACTTAACTGTCAACTGCAATGTTAATCTTGCAGGTGTACAGATAAGAGATGCCGTTACCCATACAGTATATATGAATGAGCAAGTGGCGTCCGGCAAGGCAACAGAGGTCTTTCTCCACACATCTGACCTGGATGTAGAGATAAGAGTAAGAAAATCCAGCGTTATAGGAGGGGGTTTAAGATATATTCCTGTTACCGTTTACGGAAAGATCACAGCGAATGGATTGAACATTATTGTTAATTTAACGGAAGATTTGAATCTTTAAAAGGAGGGAATCGGCATGAGCGATACTATTTTGGGTGGTAATTTTACAATTTACTATCTTGACGAAAACAGGCAGAAGCGGCTTGTTTGGACAGGGGCAGCTACTGGTACGAATACAATGAATGAGTTATACTCGGCACTGCAGGATCATTTTGACAATTCTTTACAGATGGATGACGGTGTCCCTATGTCCGCGCAGACTCCTGTTGAGTATACAGTAGGAGCAATTGACTCAGGGGATCTAAATCCTTGGTATATCTCATATGAGAGCATGGAGCATATGACAGGTGGCGCTTTAAAGACCGCTGGATGGACGAGAAGCCTTCCCGGTGACGGAACTGGTGCAATAGGGCTTGTTGTCGCCCCTGTTACTAATGCGACAAATAATATAGTTGCTGACGATATTGGGCTTGATATCACTCACGCCGATGGCGATGCAGGGACATTGCTCGATGTGATTGATGTTGGGGGCACAACAGATTATCTGGTGATCCGTCCAGACACAAACGCCCTTGCGGACGACTTTAACAGCGCATCCGGTAATCTCACCTGTAATGCTCATACTGCCGCTCAGTCAGCAGCAGCGACTTCTGGTGAGCAAATATGGGCAAACCTGTACTCTATTGGTACAATTGAGGCGGATACTCATATCTATATTTACCGAGGCGCAGTAGCCGATGGTGAAAGAGAAAGACTCGTATCAATTGCTGATGATACGCAGGATTGGTGGGGAGATGGACATATTGATAGATGCCTTTACATTAGGGATTTTACACAAGCCGATAATCCTATAATTGATGGCGGGTATGTATCCATTTTTGCAAGAAAGGGCAGTACTCTATACGACAGTTACGAGGCTGCGAATTCTATCACATCTGGTGGTAGGAATCCAATTCCGCTGGCGACCGCTCCTGATCTTGATAATACCACTGGATATAAGAGTATTACCTTCACTGCTGCTGCCGGCAATTGGGCTGTTGGTAATGAGATATTGGGGGATACTTCTGGCGCCCGCGCAATCATTACTAAGATAGATACTCCAGGAGCAACTCAAACTGTCCATTACTATCTGCTTGATGATCCCCAGACTGATTTTCAGACCGCAGCTGAAACATTGACAAATGAAGATGATACCGGAACAGGGACAAAGAACGGAAGCGCTCCTGCTGATCAGGGTCCAGCTTTGAGCACATGGTTCACTGCGAATACGCCCCCGACCGTCGGTGCTGGTGGTCATACGCATGTAAATTACGATATCGATGATGACGGTTTGGATGAGAATTACGCCATAACTATTGATTGCAACCAGAACCCTCTGACTGAGGTTTACGAGTGGTTAAAATATGTAACTCGTAGAGGGAACACCGTAACTACGGACACCGACGGCTTGGAAGCTGAACAGTATATTGGTGGGGAAGTTTATCTCGAATGGTCAGGAACTGTAACAGGTACAATTACGGAAGGCGAAGATGTTACGCAGGCTGGTTCCGGGGCAACAGGAGTTATCCAGTCATACGACGCCACTGATAAAGTTATGTTGCTCAGGAATGTTAGAGGAACATTCAATACAACCGGCGTTATAACTGAGAATACTAACAGCGGTACGGTTACACCTGACACCGCAGCTGTAACATTCTCCCCGAAGAAGCAGTCCCCTTTTGGTACCTTCGCGGGTGGGACATTTTTCGGTGCAAGAGGGGTTCTTTTAGCTGACTGGTTAGCGGCAGATGAAAATGCCTTTCAGTTAACTCCTATCGAGGGAGGAACTAAGACCAGACCGACAGCCATTACAATCGAAGTTTCAAACCTCATAGGTGTGGATCAGACCTCAGTTACCGACGACAGAGTGACGATATTCAGACTTACTGGGTTAGGTGGCAGCATTGACAAGACTGAGTATTCAGCTGCGGGTGGCGAGGCTATTGGTGACGCAACATTGGTGGTTGATTCAGTTATTGCCCAGGACGTCCCCGGAAAGACTGCCGGAGGTGTGTTAAGGATCAGGGATGAATCCGATAACAATAAAGAATATAGGATTCGGTATGACTCATGGTCAACATCTACATTTACCTTGGCGAACATTGTTGTGCCCAGTGCAGATGCGGGGACAGACACAGATACCATCGTAGAATCAGGCGCATTTGCGAGTGCTAAACGAGGTGATTTGGTTTACAACCACACTCTGTCAGAGGTATCGTATGTTACCAGTGTTGACGATGACGACACTATTCAGATATCTCCGGCCATTGCAGGCCAGACTTCGACAGATTCTATTGAGTTGAATTGTTGCCCGATTGCGATTAACACATTAGACGATGTGTTCGTTCCTCTTCTTGACCAGCATGCAGTCGCAACTGAGGCGAGTACGTCTATTGTTTACGCTGACCCTATCTATTTCAGGGTTGTTGTCAGAAATTCTGCAAACAGTACTCCGATTATCCCATTCTCAACCGATGATGCCACAAGTGGGTCCGACAGGTCGATCGCGACAATTAGAACGGAAGACACGATTAAATCATAAACTAAAGGTGCGGGGGCTGGTATAACCCCTGCACCCTAAAGGATAAAAAAGTATGTACGATCTTGAAGCAATGAGAAATGTAGTTAAGAAATGTGACGATAATATTAAGGTGTTCGAGAAAGCTATCGATGGGGAACTTGAAACCAAACGTGAATACCAGAGAATTGTAAGGAACTTGGAGGATAAGCAAAGAGATGCAAATCAAAGTTCACACACATCTGTCACCAAGAATAATTGAAATATTATCTCCGACCACAGATATTAGTGTTCAGGAAATAGTTGATACCCTTCGCGATTGGGAGGACGATAATTTATCATATGAAAGATTGATCTCAGCAGCAGGGAAGGAAAACTTGGGCGGCGGTGTGACTGTAGGAATTACAGCTACCCTGCAGAACGCCAGGTTGATGTTTTCCGGCAGAACTGTACCAATAGGGGACGTCGGCCTCTGTACTGCTGATAACGTAAAAGGTGATACTCTTGTTGCCTCTGCCGGAAGCTTTCTTACAGACGAAATTTACAGGGGGTGTACTGTTTTTAATCTGGATTCTGTTTCCATGGCAGGTGTATCAGAAGTGGTGTCAGAAACGGAGTTAAGAATGTTTCCTTTGTCCGGAGGTACTCGTGATGATTGGGTAGACGGCGACCGCTATATGACCTATCCCAATGTGCAGTGTAATATTTTGGGGGGAAACTTGGTTGCGGTAGATGACACTGGTTCTGAGCTATCTCCAGTCATGCAATCCCCTAATGTGCAGGTCGTAAAATCAAGTTCTTCCAGTGCCACTATCTCTGATGTTTCGTCTATCCTCTGGGATGTTATTTTTGTGAATGATCATACAGGCGTGGCCGGGACCGACTACCCAATTGGAACAGCCGGAACACCATCGAATAATTTGCCAGATGCCCTCGCTATCGCGAGGAGGGAAGGGATCACAAAATTCAACGGCAGGGGGACTTTTATAGTCGAGGAATCTTTTTCCGAGGGAACTGCTGTTTCTGATAACATTTTGCTTTTAACCTTGGACTTGAATGGGCAACATGTTGTTAACTCGGACTTTTCGAATATGATATTGATAGGGGATTGTGCCGAGCCTATCCGCGCTGATAGGTGTATTATTGACGGTATGGAAAATCTGGCTGGGGTATTTTCAGAGTGCGGATTGCAGGGAAACATTTCGTTTAGTCAAACAGAATGGGCAAGGTTTTTCGCGTGTTATGGGTTAACAAGCGATAACGTAGTTTTCGATATGCAGGGTTCCGCAAAAGCAGGGATGGCAGATTCAAATCTATCAGTGGAGGTTATGAACATGACCTCAGCCGATGCTATTTTCATTAAGCACGGCGCGGGAAATGTTACGGTGGGTCCATCGAACACAGCAGGGACTGTTCATTTAGGTGGAGAGGCGAAGTTGGTTGGAGACATCCCTTCAGGTGTAACATTGATTAACGATACAACTGCCCATTTAGTTTGGGAAGAGTCATCTGAATGTTGCGCTACAGAGGGAACGATGGGGTATGCCCTAAACTTTATCAAAAACATTGAAGGGGGCAGATGGGCGAGAGACGGAACTGAAATGATTTTTTATAGAGAGGACAATACAACGGAGATTGCCCGATTCAATTTGTACGATGCTTCTGGAAATATAGCGGGAGAGGAGGTAGAAGTTTTTGAAAGGAGGCGGGTTTGATAACAAAAGGGTTAGGGAGTAAATCTATTTTAACAAAAGGGTTAGGAGGTAAGGGTTTCGTCGGGGTAATTGTAAGGGAATTTTTAAAATTAAAATCTTTTATTCTGACGACCTTGAGTCTGAACTCTAAATTATAACCGGGGGGTTAATTTGAGTAAATACAATATACCAAGCTTAGATGAATGTGTAACTGATAGTGGTAAAGTTAAGCCAATAAAAGAATTGATGGAGGAGATTTATCAACATAAAAAAGCGGTTTTTAAATTGAACAAAATTGCATGGGGCTTCTATAATTCTGGCGAAGTCGCCGAAAACGAAATAGACTTTTACAAACAAATACAAATAGACGAAAAGAAGCCCTGGCAATTTGCTCGGTGCGGGCGCTTAATGCCAGAGAAAGCTTCAATTTTTAAGTAACATGAGGTCATATGCCTGATTATGAATATCTAAATTTGAAATCAGAAATTTACACATCCTCTATCATTATTAGCGAGGTACCGAACAATATAAATTTAAAAAGTTTAGTCAAGCAGAATGTCGATATTGCATCTGTACTTAATACGTCTATAAATACAATATCCTTATTGGAATTAGAGGAGGTGTAATGTCTGGGAAACATTATGAAAACGAGGTAGGGACCATAATCGATGTTGATTGTGGCTGCGATATTTCAACTGCCACATCTAGAAGCCTTATTGTTCTTAAACCAAGCGGAATCGAAGAGACATGGGATGCAAATATACAAGGTACCAATTACCTTCGTTATGTTACTAAAGTTGACGATTTTTCCGAAAAAGGCCGATATGCTTTGCAAGCGAAAGTAGCCCTTCCTGGGTGGTCTGGGTTAGGAGAAACCGTTTATTTTGAAATTTATAAAAAATTTGAATAAAAACTTTCCGTTACATTAAAAAGGAGGGGTCTAATGGGCTTTGAGTGGAGGGAGATTTGGGGATATTTAATTGGGGGGTCGGGGATGATTTACGATAAACTCCCTCACACTTGCGAAGGGTTAACAAATCTCTTTGCTTTATTTATTGTTATTGTAACATTTTTCTTTATAACCATCCCGCATGCCTTTGAGATATATGACAGGCGAAAAAAGGAAAAAAGAAATGAAAAAGTTAATAGTGATTGATCCTGGACACGGGGGAGAAGATAACGGGGCGAAATACGGGGGGAGGGCGGAAGACGAGTTTAATTTATCTATTAGTTCTTTTCTTCAATACGAACTTCTACTTCGTGATTTTGACGCTTTCTTAACAAGGGAAAAAGACGAAGATGTTTCGTTAGAAAAAAGAGTCCAAATTGCAAAAGCTTATCGCGCTGATGCTTTTATCTCTATTCATTGCGATGCTTGGCATTCAAAAACAACGGAAGGGATGACGGTTCATATCCCCCCTGTTCCGAGCCTTAGTGATTTCGATTTAAGTGAAGAGGTTGGAAGAAAGCTGAAGATTTTTTTCCCGATGCATAGGTCGAGAGATACTCGTAAATCAAATTTTTATGTATTGAGGGAAACGTATAAAATACCTTCAATTTTAATTGAATGCGAATTTATGAGTAACCCTGAGCAATTAAAATTTTTAACTAAAATTGAAAATCAAAAAAGAATGGCTAGAGCAATATGTTTAGCCATCATGAGGGTTTTTGAATGACGCATATTCTTAGTATGCCCGCCACAAAAATGGTGGAGCCTCCTATTTCTAAACTAATATCGCCTTTTTATTTCGAAAGTGATGTTTTAAGGAAAGCTGGGCTTAAATGGCAAGTGGAAATCCCATTCAATTTTTATATGGATTGGGAAACTATCCTTTTCTTTAGGGGAGGCTCTCCTGTTTCCGGATTAATACACGATTATTTAAGCAGGAAAAATTCAAGCCCTGTTGTTTCAAAATTAATAGCGGCGAATGTGTATTATGAAATGATGTGTTACAGAAAGACATCGTTTGGATTTCGGAATATAAAAAGATCTGGGGTTATAGTGATCCCGGGATATTTTCATAAAAAAACAGTAGAATGGAATCCCGAATTATAAACAAATATGGGTACTCAGGTTTTGAATTGACCTAAGTACCCATAAAAAAAGTTACCTTAATCTTTTCTCTTGAGGAACTTGTTGGTTAATCTGAACCCCTTCCCTTTTCATTCGTTCTTGGGAATCGGGCATTTTCCAGCGATAAAGGTCTGGGTAAAATCCCTCCGCTATTTTCTTGAGGAGGAAAAGGGCTTTTTCAGATTGATAAATACCTTCGACAACATCTTCCCAATTAGGTATTGTTTTTTTATCAATAATACACCTTGTTAGTGTTGGAATCTCCTTGATAGTTTTAATCTGAGATTCTTCTATTTCCATTAAATGAGTCTCCTTTTATTTCAGATTTCCTTCCCTCTTCAAAACCTTTGCTATCAGATAAAAAACCTGCCCATTTTTTTAATGCTATCGTATTAAGACAATCTTTGCGATGTACGCATTCAAAAAAATGGTCGCATCTTTTTGAAGAAAACATCGGGGGGTGTTTAAAAATTTTACATCCGTGTAGACGGATATAAGGTTCACTTATTTCTTCTTTTATATTGAGTAACTTTTTCTTGTCTCTATATTTGATTCCGCATTTTAAGCAACGACCTGAAAGCTCCCCTATAGTTACCCTTCTGTATATTGCATAAGAAATTGATCTTTCTTGCAGGCAATCAGGACATTTCACTAAATAACTTGGCCTAGAATTTCTCATATTTATTTTTTTAATTTTTTTATGATTTCCGATAATCCTGCGATAGGTAAGGAAAAATCGGGCATTAACTCTACCTCTTCATTTTCTTCATTCTCTTCATTTTCTTCATTTTCTTCATTCATTTATAATTTCTTTTAAAAATAAACAAGGTTTAAAAACAGGGGTATTTTTTGCAGCGATGTCAATTGTTTCTCCTGACCGGGGGTTTCTTCCTTTCCTGGCGGGCCTGTTTTTTGTAGAAAATCTTCCGATTTTAGAAAGAGAGATACATCTCCCCTCTATCATAGCTTTCACCATTATTTCATTAATAGCGTCGAGAACCTCTTCCGCTTGCCCTAAATTATCCAGAGACAATTTCAACTGAATTTTTGCTATAAATTCTTTTTTGGATACGAGACTGGGGGCTGGTTTTGTTTTTTCTTTTTTTGCAGTAGGTTTTCTTTTAGACATAATGCTCCTTCTTTTTGATTGTTTTCGTTAATAAAAATTTCGCTCTATTGGTTGTTTTAATTATATTGCCCGATGACACCTCTCACAATACAAACAACCATGTGTAAATAACCTTCGTTTATATGGGCGCCTTGACGCAGGTCTCGCCATGCACAATAGAAGGTTTTGTTATTTTATTTATTTTTCCTTTTGAAATCTATGTATTTTTTACCTTTTAACAATTCAGGGTGATACTTCTTTATGGCGTTCCAATCTGCTTCAGACTGTTTGACGCAATCATAACAGCTGACCCGTTTGGACGGCATCCAATCATAAATGTTATCGAAAAGATAACCTTTGTCGTAGCAATATTCCAAAGCCATTTTTTCGGTTATTTCCCATTCGATTAATGGAAATCGAAGAGGCCATTTTTTACTTTTCGAGAGCAATAATTTTTCAGCTCTATTTCTTTCATCTGATGCGAATCCTATGCACTCGACGGCCTTAGGATTATCTTTTACCATTAACCTCATATACTTGTTGCACTCATTCGCCTTTCTCGCAGCGCACCATCCACCTGACGGATGCGGTCTTCCATACCTGTCTTCAAGAAAGTCGAAATCTATCCAATATCTCACCTTTTGGATTTTTACGTCTACTTCCTTTGTTATTTTTTCTATATGAGAAAGTATTTCAGGAAACTCTCTTTCTGTTTCAAAATGAACAGCAGAGTGAATTTTTTCTTTTTTCTCAAGCATCATTAAAAGCATGGCTGTCGAATCTTTTCCTCCGCTGAAACTGACTATGTTTGTCACAATTCACTCTCCTTGTTCATATAGATATTATGGGTTGAACCCCGCTCCCCTTTGCTGATGCGCCAGCATCCTTCCGCAATAAATGAAATGTCACGGCTAACGGAAGAGTCGTAAAGGGGTTTTGTTTGCTACGCTTAAATATCCGCGGGGAAAAGCGTAAAGGAGTAGCCGTGACTGACTATTGGATCATACCAACTTTTCGTGTTGGTAAATTACCGCTGTTTCGCCTGTTTTGAATTCTCTCATTTCCTTGGTGTACCTCTTTCCTTTGTAAGCGCATTCTGGGGTATCTGTAAAATAACAAAGAAGTATTTGGGCAACCTTAATTCTCCATCGGCCGTTATCGATAAAGTCTCCGATCTTTACTTCACTATTTGACAAAGCATAATGTTTATCGAGAACTCTTTTGTCTTTTCTGTATTTTTCTTTAAGCTCTTTTGATTTTTCCTTATAAGTGTTCGCGTCCATTTTATTTTCCTTTTTTACTTGGTTAATGTTTGACTAATGTTTGACTAATGTTTGACTAATGTTTTTGCTTAATGCTTTATTATACAAGATACATCTACTTTTTTTAACAAATTTTAATAAATTTCATTAAGTTTTGTTAAGTTTTGTTGAAAACAACGGTAAATAAACGAACTTTTTAAATAATATAAGAAAAAAGTCTATTTGTTTTCCTTAATCCTCATAACTATCTATAACTATCTATAACTATCTATGGTCGGGGTTGACGATACCCTTTATATCTTTTATATTACTTATAGTTTTTAATTTAATTTAATTTAATTTAATTTAAAAGGGAGTGGAAATAAAATGGAATATAAAAATTATGCAGATTACGAAAAATTAATACTGAAATTAGCATGGAAATATAATAGAATTACAGGTATTGAATTAGAAGAGTTAGTAGCGGAAGCAAATCTACAGTTTGTTGAATGCCAGCATAATTTTAAAGAAGAAAAAGGAAAGTTTTCAACCTACCTCTATACAGCTATTAAAAACCATCTGCAAAATATGTGTATCAAATCAAGATGTTCAAAATATAAGGCGGAGATTGTCGGGATTGAAGAATGGGAACCTATACACCCTCCTTCTCAGGAAGATAGATGTATTTTTTCAGATAAGATTAAAAATTTATCCCAAGAGGCAAAAGAAATTATAGAAACAGTTCTTCACGCTCCTTTAGATTTAGTGGATATGCTCCCTAAATCTACTTTAAACAAACATCAATTGTCTGGGTACCTTCGTCTTAAAGGATGGAAAATCCCCGCCATTACAAAAGCTTTTAAAGAAATCAGCCAAATTTTATAAAGGGTAAAAATGAAAAAAGAAGAATTAATAAAATTAATTAAAACAAATGATGAATGGGCGATCGCATCTCTTCTAAAAATTCACTCTAAGAAAAATTCAGGAAGAACCATTAACAACGGCTTTACTTTAATCGACGAGAAGCTCATGTCAGATATAGTAAAGCAGATCTTGAATAAAAAGTCTTTGTCGAAAAAACAAATCGCCTATATAAAAAGATCAATGCCCAAATATATCAATCAACTTATGAAAGAGAAGTTCGCTCCCAATAAACCCAATAAACCCAATAAACCCAACGAATTTAAAATTTTTGGGCTTAAAAAGGAATTATACGCTTATCAAAAAACAGGGGTTTCTTTTATTGAAAATAAAGATGGGAGGGCTCTTATTGGAGACGATATGGGCTTGGGGAAAACCGCGCAAGCCTTAGCATATCTCCAGAAGCATCTTGAATTAAGGCCAGCCTTAATCATTGTTCCCGCAAGTTTGAAGCTCAATTGGAAAAAGGAAATAAATAAATGGATGTCTGATTCTTTAGAAAATACAAACGTCCAGATTTGTTCGGGTGCTTCAACAAAAATAATAGATATCCCTTTACATGGGGATATAGTCATTATTAATTATGATATTTTGTTGAAGCAAGAAAAAAGAATACTGAGTCATAATTTCAAAGCGGTTATTTTGGATGAATGTCATTATTGCAAAAACTCCAAAGCTAAACGTACAAAATCCGTTATCAAGATTTGCAAAAAGATAGACAAGGTAATAGCTTTATCAGGAACGCCGATTGTTAACCGGCCGATTGAATTTTTCAATATAATTAAAATTATTGACCCTAAGCTTTTCCCCAGTCGATGGAAATTTGCTCATAGATATTGCGGAGCAAAGAATAATGGATGGGGGTGGGACTTTACAGGAGCCACAAATACACAAGAGTTGCACGAAATATTGACCAAAACAATTATGATTAGACGAAAAAAAGAGGACGTTTTAAAGGAGTTACCTGCAAAAACAAAGACTGTTATCTCTCTTGAAATTGATAATTCAAAGAAATATAAGTCAGCTGAAAAAGATATTATCAAATGGATTAAAGAAAACGAAGGGGAGGAAGAAGCAAAAAAAGCAAAAAAAGCAAAATCATTAGTTGCCTTTGAGAAATTAAAGCAGCTTGCCGTAGATGGAAAAATGAAACAATCTATAAGATGGATTAATGATTTTGTAGAATCAGATCAAAAATTAATTGTTTTTTGTTCTCATAAAAAAGTAATTGATTCTTTAATGGATAACTTCAGCCATATAGCGGTTAAGATTGACGGATCAACTCCAAGTCGTATTCGTCAAAAAGCAGTTGACGATTTTCAAAACGACCCTTGGGTTAAATTGTTTATAGGGAATATTAAAGCCGCTGGAGTAGGGATTACCTTGACTGCTTCGTCAAACGTCTGTTTTTTAGAATTTCCATGGGCTCCGGGAGAATTAGAACAAGCTGAAGACAGAGTGCATAGAATAGGCCAGAAATCAAATAGTGTTAATATCTGGTATTTAGTAGCAAGTAACACAATTGAAGAAGATATAGCTGACATCATCAGTAAAAAACAAAAGGTCTTATCAAATATATTAGAAGGAAAGGCTGTTTCCGAGGGTACGGTTCTTTCTGATTTAATTGATCAAATGAAAAATAAAGAACTTTTTAGATAAACTATGTAAAAAAGATAAATGTCTTTATAGCCATCTATAATCATCTATAATCATCTATAATCATCTATAACTGAGGTTGACCATATTATTTATATTGTTTATATTGTTTATAACATTTAATTTAATTAAGGAGGGAAAATGGAAGAAATAATAAACAAATTAAAAGAAACAGTCACTCCAATTCTTGAAAAGTATGCGGCAGCAAAATTTAATTTCATAAAAAAAATGGAGAAATATTGTACATCTGAGGTTTATCATATTACTAAAAATGCTTATGAGGCGGATGCTTTGAAAAAAGAGAGAGGGTATACCAAATCAATGTCTCAGTATTTTCATAAATCAAAAAGTGATCTAAAAGCAAAGATTAAAAAAGACGCCGATGCCAAATTTCTAAGCGCTGAAAAAGCGGCGTATAAAAAATTAAAAGGGGTTAAAATCGATACTATTGAATTACTCCATTTTGATGAAATGAGCGCTGAATGGTTAATAAACGGAATAAAACATTTTTCTTATGAATTTATTTATGCAGGGGGTTACAATATACAATGTCTTCATTTCCGGATGATATGTAAATTAAAGTAGTTTTCTCCTCCTTGGGGTAAATAACAGCTATTCCCAAGGAGGAAGAAACAAAATAAACACCTACCTCGCTAAAGATCTACTACCAAGGCGAAACGATCTATAACGAGTCAATGTCATCGTACTCCTTTCTAAATTAAAGGGGCTTAAAACCGATTATCAAACATACAGAAGGAGAAAAATCATGAGCAAGAAAAAACCCGGAATTTTAGAAAAAGAATATAACGCCGCTTCGTTTGGTATCGCTATTAAAATGATAAAAGATTTTAAATATAGACCCTGGATGAGTAATGAAAATGTTGTCGATATAGATGGCAGTAGAATAAACGAAGAGGGGAACGTTTATATTTCTTCTTCATATAAAAAGAAAAAAGAAGAGAGCTCTCTCCGGTTTAATAGGAAAAAAAATGTCATTTAACGCTCTGAAATTTTGCCAAGATTATAATATTGATTATTCTAAAGGGGGGAAACATTATCGCCCCGGATGGGTTAATATCGTTTGCCAAATGGGATGTTCTGGTCATTCGGGGTACCATGGAGGATTCAACATTCAAAAAGGATATTATAATTGCCATAGGTGCGGCTTTTCCTCTCTTTCAAAAACAATCCAAAAGTTAACAGGTCAAAATTATCAGACTGTAAAGGAAATTCTAAAAAAATACTCTTCTGTTGATAAAGCATTCCAAGATAAAAAAATAGTTCGCAAAAATAAAATTCGTCTTCCTGATCACGAACCATTATCCCAGAAAGCAAGAAGGTATCTTGCTGGAAGAAAGTTTGATGCAGATAAACTTGCCCGTCTTTGGGGGATTTCATCAACTAAACATGTAGGACTCTATAAGAATAGAATTCTTGCTCCCATTTATCAAAATAACAGATTAGTATCTTATCAATCCAGAGATATTACAGGGAACCATCCTCAAAAATATCTTGCATGTAAACAAGAAGACGAGGTAATCCCTCATCAAAATTGTGTTTACGGACTTGATCAAGCTGCCTCTCATTCTCGAAAATGCTTGATAACAGAAGGAATAACGGATGTATGGCGAATGGGTATCGGATGTATTGGGGTTTTTGGGATATCATTCACAAAACAGCAAGCTAATTTAATTTCAAAAAATTTCGATTTGGCGTTTATCTTTTTTGATTCCGAGATACAAGCACAACAGAGAGCAGAGGAATTAAGTTATATTCTTACAGGGGGGTTCAGCAATAAGATGGAGGTAGAAATATTATCTTTTATTAAAAAAGAGACCGACCCTGGAGACTTGCCCCAAAACATTGCGGATGAAATTATGAAAGAGTTAAATATCTAATCAGCACTTAAAGGAGGGTATAAAATGAGACGTAGGGAGCATTTTGTCAAAAAAGAAGAGGTTGTTCGGAAAGATATGTATGATAATCAAAATGAGCCTATGGTCATAAGTAAAGCGACATCAGATATCTTGTTAAATAATGATCCAGATGAAGGGGAAGTTTACAAGCGTCCAGGCGATTTAATGGCGTTATATTGGTTTTATTATTATACTGCAAAATGGCAAGAAACAAATAGCGTGAAAGCGACTACTTCTTATACTGCTAAAGGGTTGCGTTGGTCAGAAGAAAGAGTTAGAAGGGCAAAAAAAGAACTCAAAAAAACTGGATTAATTGAGGATTCTACGATAAGAGATAAAAAAACAAAAAAAATCATAGGTCATTATGTTTATGTCAAGTTTATCTGGTGGAAAAAAGAAAATCTTTTCCCTCAATCCCACCCTCCGGAAAAACGTGAGCATGGGATTCTCCAGGGTCTGGGGAACCCTGATACAAATGCTTTAAGTACTATTACCTTAAATGCTTTAAATACTCTTAATAAAAATATAAATATAGATTTTCTTAAAGAATGGAACGAAAAAAAGATAATAACCCATAAAAAGATAACATCCAAAAAAAAGGCAGCAATAACGAAAGCTTTAAAAGATTATAACCAAGAAGAAATATTTAAAGCGTTCCATAATTACTCAGAAGTTTTAAAGAACCCCGAATATTTTTGGAGCTATAAATGGACATTAGAAGATTTCCTCCAAAGAGGTTTACATAAGTTTGTTGATGAAGCACAACCTTTAATTGTCTTCAGAAAAGAAAGTGATCTATTAACAAAAAACAAACTTCCATCAAAAGAGGAAAAGTTATCCCCAAGAGGTTTCCCTTTGATAAGTAAACCTTATTCAAGAGCAAGAGTATTTAGGACACAACCATATGGGTTTATCGAGATTGTGACTTTAGAAGAATGGCAGAATATTTTTGAAGAATATGTTTTTGAAATTATAAAGAAAGATATATGGCTTCCAAATTATAACCCTTGCAAAATTAAGTTATTTAAAAAATTTGTATCGATACAGGAATGGCTTGAAAAAGTAGATTACAGTATTGATGGCGGAGGGGCATTAAAAGAAAAAATAAATCCTCTTGATAATCTTCTTTCTCAATATCTTCTTTGTATCGATAATTGGTGGAGAGGATGGATTGATGGAATAAAGGTAGATGCTTTCGATGTTGATTCTAAATTGTTCAAGATGTTTATTAGGGAGATAGAGACTTCTTTTGCCCTTCGGATAAATATCTGTAGCGAAGGATGGGTCAATACTTCTGATTGGGAGCCAAGAGATTGAAGTATTTTTTCAAAAAAAAAGAAAAAAACTGTACAATATAATCAAAAAATAGTTAAAACAAGGCTGACGGGCTCAGGGGGTGTTTAAAGCCCTTCAATTTGGTAAGCGGTACGATGACATTGATTTATTATAGATCCTTTCATTTTGATAGTAGATCTTTAGCGAGGTGAGTATTTAATTTGCTTATTAGGTGGGAGATTCCAATGGAGACTAAATGGCAGCTATAAATGAGATAGTCAGAAGAAAGAAAGCAACGAATACAAGGTTCGAAAGGCAAATTGTCACAGGGATGATTATTAGCACCGAATTCTTAAAAGGAATCGAGCCAATTTATCAGGAAAAATGTTTAAAAGTACCTTTTGCCCAAATCATAGCCAGATGGTGTTTGGAATATTTTCAGCAATATAAAGTTGCCCCTAACAATTACATAGAAGATATTTTTAGGATTAAAAAAAACGACTTGCTTGATCCTGATGAAGTAAATATGATCGAGTCTTTTTTGGAAGATGTGTCTTCTGAGTATGTTGAAAGGGAGAAAAATAATACGTTTAATGCGGAATACATATTAGATAAAGCGGAAAATTATTTTAGGGAGCTATCTCTTAGAAATCTGACGGATGAAATAAGAAAGGCATTAATTGGAAATAGAATAGAGGAAGCTGAAGCGTTAATAAAAGGGTACACTAGGGTGACGAGGGTTCAAACGAGAGGAGTTGATCCTGTTTTTGACAAAGATACAATTGTATCTGCATTAAGCGATGAAGCAGGTGATCGGCTTTTCAGTTTGCCTGGGGTGCTGGGAAAAACTATTGGTGTTTTTGAAAGGGGATGGCTCTTTTCTTTTGTAGGTTCTTCGGGAACGGGAAAAAGTTGGTGGCTAATGATTTCCGCATTGAGAGCGTTATTTTCTGGATTTAATGTTGTTTTTATATCAATGGAGATGTCTGAAAAACAAATGACAAGAAGGATTCATCATTGGATTAATGGAAAGCCGACAAAAAGATGGGGGGAAGAATTAGAGATTCCTTATTTTGATAAAAACGATGAAATAAAATATAAAAAAGAGGACAGAAAAGCATTATCCCCCAGAGAAGCAATTCGGAAAAGTCTGGCTATTAAGAGGTCAGGCTTGGTACGGGGAAACTCTTTTCGGCTCGTTACTTATCCTTCTCGATCAGCTACAATGAGCGATGTAAAAGCTTATTTGTATAATTTGGAACATTATGATAATTTTATACCTGATGTCATCGTGACGGATTACGCTGATAAATTTAAGGCGGAGGATCCCAGACAGCAAAAAAGACATCAATTGTCGGAAATATGGGAGTCCCATAAGTCGCTTGCGCAGGAAAAAAATTGTTTAGTGCTTACCGCAAGTCAGTCTAATACGGCGAGGACGGGAAAAGTTATTCAGCAAGGTGATTGGGCAGAGGCGATCGCTAAACTTGAATTATGTGACGGAGGAATGGCGATTAATATGTCCCCTGAGGATAAGAAAAAAGGAATAATGAGGGCGATGGTATTAAAGCAAAGAGACGATTACTTTGATCTTACTCAACAAGTGTTGGTCTTACATCAACTAAAAATAGGGAAACCATATTTGGATTCCCGAATAGCGGAGCAATAAAAATGAAAAATGAAAAAAGAGGGGAAATGGTAATTATCAATCAGCAAAAGTTGTTTTTTCTTTCTTCTAAGGATTTAAAAAAAACCTTGCTTCTTTTGATGGATGTTCGGTATTCACCTTTAGTGACCCTTCAGGAAAATATGGCGACTTTTTTTGATATAGTTGAGGAATTTTGCGAAAATAAAAGAGAGAGGGCAGAGGGGACAGAAAGGGCTGTCTTGACACGGGAAATAAATTCAATAAATCGGCAAAGAGAAAAAATAGCATGTATTGAAAGTAGATCTGTTTTCGTGGAAAAATATTACGATCTTCTTTTATCTCTGGAAAATAAAGATATTTTAAGGGGGTTTGGGATTGGTAATCGCTATGGAGACAAAGTACAGGGAAATCCCGAAGCTCATAGAGTTTCAAGAAAATATTAGAAAAATGATAAATACTTAAAAAAAGAAAATTGATTTTGTATAATATAATGTAAGTAAAAATACTTGAAAAAACTTAAGAAAACTCAGACTAAAAAGGAAGTAAAAAAAATGGTAAATGTTACTAAGATTTTTGAATTCGCAGCGTCTCATTATCTCCCATCTCATGAAGGAAAATGTAAAAATGACCATGGCCATAATTTTAAACTTGAGGTGACTGTGACTGGAGAAATAAAAACTACAGGGCCAGAAGCGGGAATGATAATAGATTTTAACAATTTAAAAGAAATCGTGAAGAGAAGTATTATAGATACATATGATCATTCCTGCCTAAATGTTTTTTTTCATAATCCAACGGCTGAAGTATTATCCCTTTGTTTTTCAGAAGCTATCCAAAAACTTTTGCCTCATGATGTTTTTGTAGTCAAAGTAAGAGTTTGGGAAACATCTTTTAATTATGCAACATGGGTGAAGGGGCTTTCAAAATAATGTTATATATAAATGAAATATTCACGGGTATTGACGGAGAGGTGAACTTTAAGGGGCAAGGGGCTCTTACAACTTTTATTCGTTTTCAAGGGTGTAATTTAAATTGTACTTATTGCGATACGCCCCAGGCAAGAAAATTGACCAATAAAAAAGAGATGTCTGTTTCCCAAATTGTTGACCTCATCCCTAAAGGAAAAGTTACGATTACAGGAGGGGAGCCTTTATTGCAAAGAGAGACGGCCGAGTTAATTGAGGCTTTGCTTTATAAAAAAAATGTTGTTTCGGTAGAAACAAATGGGAGCCTTCCCTTTCCAGAAATTGAATCAAGCGATTTGGGGTGGGTTCTTGATTATAAATTAGCGAATCCTGATTATATGTGTTTAGAAAATCATAGGCGGTTAACAGAAAAAGACTGGATTAAATTTGTAATAATTGATCGTTGTGATTTTATTAGCTCTATTAATTTTATTGATATTTTGAAGAAAGATGCCTGTAGAGCGAATTACGCTTTAAGCCCCATGATGAATGGCGGAAAGAATAACGCTTTGTGGCTGGCCGAAGAGATGATTAAATATGGGTGTAAGGATATTGTTTTAAATATTCAAATTCATAAGTTGATCAAGGTAGATGAAATTAAAAATAATTTGCTTTTATAAAATGAATATCTAAAAGAAGAGAAGGGATTTTGTATAGTAAATATAGTAAAAATGTTAACTAAAAAGAAAGAAAAACTAAATTAAATGAACTTTTTAGTTAATTAAAGAAATAAACGGTTCTATCTTTCTAATCGTATATAGTTATCCATAACCGGCTATAACCGGCTATAACTGAGGTTGACTATATTCTTTATATTGTTTATATTGTTTATAAGATAAACGTTGGTATTATTAATTAATTAAACAAAAGGGGAAAATAAAATGAGATACTCAGACATAAACAAATTTGAAAATAGCAGCCGTCATTCTTGTGATGTTAAATGGGAAGATCTTGAAAAACATATTTCTACTATAATAGAAGACTCTTCCATTGAAGGTGACCTCAGCCGTGATTTTTTGAAAGAGAATACTTGGACAAAGGCAGAAAGTATCGCATATGTAGAGTATAAACTTCAAGGTGGTCTTGACGCTGATAGAGTTTCTTGTAATCGTTCAGGGCGGATAGGTGATCAAGAAGTGCAGTATCAAATTATTGATGGTCTTCAAAGAGTAACAGCGGTTAGGGATTTTCTTGCAGATGAGTTTCCTGTTTTTTGTCTTGCTTATTACAGTGAAATAAAAGGGAAAATGCCCAAGACTTGTCGGTTCAAATGGTTTATCGATAATCTTCCAGAAAAAGCTGATGTTTTGAAATGGTACATTGAGTTAAATGAAGGTGGGAGAGTTCATTCTGCTCTTGAGATTCAACAGGTAAGAAACCTTTTGGAAGACGAACAAGACAGAGTATAATTATTGTCGCCCCCTTTACTGGGGGCTTAAAAATAAATAAATATATAAGAGGGGGATAAAATGAGATACTGAGACATCGCCAAAATATAATAAAACGCAAATAAGATAGAATATAATAAAACACGAATAAGATAGAATATAATTATTGTCGCCCCCTTTACTGGGGGCTTAAAAATAAATAAATATATAAGAGGGAAACAATGAGAAGAGCTACAAAAAAACAATTAGAAGAAGCTGCAAAAGAAATAAGTGATTTTTTTGAAGAATCTATAAAAACAGGGAGAAAAATTTCTGTTGCTTCTCTTCGAAAAGATATTTTGGAAGCCGCCAAATCCCTTCAAGAAGGAGATTATCTTTCTGATGAGACGAGGTCTGTTTTGATTGGCCTTGGAGCTGATATTCCCCCAGCCCCTGATACCGATCCCGCCCCTGATCCCGACCCTGATTCCGACCCTGATCCTGATTCTGATCCTGATACTGACCCTGATCCTGATCCTGATACCGACCCTGATCCTGATCCTAATAATACCCCAGCCGCTAAATCCAAACCCAAAAAAAAGGTGTCTGTAACAGCGAAAATTTGTAAGTTGATTTGCGCGAACGACAAAATTACAAAAGATCAAATTCGTAAGCATTTGGATGAAGACGGCTTGACCTGTACCGATAGCACTATCTTGACATTATTGTCTGATGTAAAAAAGGTGGTTCGGTGTTTGGAGGAAGTTGGAAGATTAGTAAAACCTCGCGAAAGTAAATAGGAGTTAAAATGAGTATAAAAGCAATTGTTCTTTTATCTGGTGGACAAGATTCAACGACGTGTTTGTTCTGGGCGAAAAGAATATTCGGGAAAGTTCTTGCTCTTAATATTTATTACAGCCAAAGGCATGCGATAGAAATAGAGTCCGCCAGAAAAATTGCGAAACTGGCGAATGTCCCTTATCGGTTTTTTGAGACAGATCTATTCCGAAAAGTTGGCAATTCGGCTTTGGTTGATGGCGGGGAGGTCTCGGATCCTCATGTAATAGATAAAGATTTACCTGCATCTTTTGTTCCCGGGAGAAACATTATTTTCTTAACAATTGCCGCAGCCCTTGCTTATAAGCATCAAATATCAAGTATTGTGACGGGCGTTTGTCAGACTGATTCTTCTGGGTACCCTGATTGCAGACAAGAATCAATTACCTCTTTGCAACAGACGTTGAATAGAGGTTTTGGTTCTTCGAGAAATGGCTTTTGTATTCATACCCCATTAATGAATAAAGATAAAAAAGAAGCGGTTGAAATGGCAAAATCTTTGCCTGGGTGCATGGATGCTTTGGCTTATAGTCATACTTGTTACGAAGGGCAAGTTCCCCCATGTGGCAAGTGCCCTGCTTGCAAATTAAGGGAAGATGGTTTTTCAAGAGCAGGGGTACAAGACCCATTGGTTCGAAGATTATATTTTGAGGGGGTAAAAAATAATGGAGGTTTGTAATCTGGAAAAATTCAATTATCTTGTTGGTTGTTTGGCAAGTAATATTTCAGCGGCAAATTTAAGATACTCAAATATATATGGTGTTCCTCGGGGGGGCGTCTATGTCGCTTTAGCATTATCGGCTTTGTTAAAAAAACCTTTAGTCAGTGCTAAAGATGTTACAAAAAATACATTGGTTGTTGACGATATAGTTGATTCGGGAGAAACAAGAGAAAGATACCCCAATAATGATTTTGCTTGTTTGTATAAAAAAAACGAGTTGGTTTTGCACCCGTTTATTTTTGCCCAGATGGCGCATGGATGGGTTGAGTTTTTTTGGGAAAAAGAATCAAAAGAAAATCCGGCCGAGGATGCTGTGACCAGAATGATCCAGGTAATTGGGGAAAACCCTAATCGCCCGGGATTAAAAGATACCCCGAAAAGGGTCACTAAAATGTGGAAAGAAACCTTTAAGGGATATAACCCTGCTTGTCTTCCAAAAGTGACTGTTTTCGCGAACGATGGTTCAGATGGAGTCAAGTACGACACGATGTTGAGGGATGAGGGGTATTTCTTTTCATATTGTGAGCACCATATGTTACCCTTTTTTGGTGAGTATAGCTTCGGGTATATTCCCTCTGACTTGTTAATTGGAGCCAGTAAAATTGCAAGGGTAGTTGATTACTTTTCAGCAAGATTGCAAATAGCAGAAAGACTTGTTTTTGATATTGTCAATCACCTGGACGAAAAGATCAACTCAAAAGGAATGATATTAGTCATGAGTGCAAGGCATTTGTGCAAAGAAATGAGGGGAGTAAAAAAGTTCAATAGTCCTTTTGAAGTCATATCGGCTACAGGGTATTTCTCAGAGAATAAAGATGGGTGTAAAGATGAATTCATAGCGAGGATGAAAAAATGAAAGAAGGCCAAGAGCTAAAACATTTAGGATCAGAAAGAACTGAATACGAATATGAAAAGCCGGAAGGGATTCTTGAGGCGTTTGAAAACAGGTATACAGGTTATGGGTATGAAGTCAATCTTATTTTCCCGGAGTTTACCAGTTGTTGTCCTAAAACCGGGCAACCTGATTTCGCGACAATAAAAATTGATTATGTACCTGATAAACTTTGTATAGAGTCAAAGAGCCTCAAATTGTACTTTTTCGCTTATAGAAATTATCAAGGTTTTATGGAGACTATCGTTAACTTGATAAGGGATGATCTTGTCCGTCTTTGCTCCCCTATCGAATTAACTGTCACGGGTGAATTTAATGCGAGAGGAGGGGTGAAAATAAATGTCACGAGCACCTTCAAAAAGTAAGGTTGAACTAATGTTGGATTCGGGGGCTTTTACAGCCTGGACAAAGCGGGTGGAAATTGACATAGACTCTTATATTGATTTTGCAAAAGAACACCAAGGGCAGTTATCTCATATTGCTAATTTAGACGTTATCCCCGGAGTATTTGGGCAGAAAGTTTTGACGAAAGATGATATTGAGGGGTCAGCTGAAAAAGGGTGGGATAACTATCAATACATGTTGAAAAAAAAAGTTTCAAAAGATAAACTGATGCACATTTTCCATCAAGGAGAGGATTTCAAATGGTTGCAAAAATTGAAGGATTTTGGACCCAAGTTTATAGGAATTTCTCCTGCAAATGATAAAATCACCCCAGTCAGAGCGGAATGGCTAAAGAGGTGTATGAAGATCCTTTGTGACTCTAAAGGAAAACCCCTTGTTAAGTTCCATGGGTACGCAGCGACGTCTTTTAGGCTGATGAATAATTTCCCTTGGGAGAGTGTTGATAGCGGGTCATGGAGGCAATCAACGGCGTACGGGGGTATTTATGTTCCTGGAGCTATCAAAAGTAAAAAGTTTGTTTGGAAATCGACCCCTTTAGTCATTAATATTTCTTCTCGAAAGAAGATCGAAGATTCTCGAAAAACCTTATCTTTTTTCGACATACCTCAAGAGGAAGGCAAAAACAAAAGGTTGTTCGATGCGCGCCCTTTTGAATGGAAAAAAATGATAGAACAAATCATCACTGATTACGGATTTGATTTTGAGGAGATGAGAAAAAGCTATAAAGAAAGGGCGGCGTGGAATATTTTTTATTTTCTTCAACTTCAAAAGGAAGTTAAAAATAACATAGCTTTCGCGACTGTATGTAGACACACGCTTCCTTTTGTTGAAAAAGCTATATTAAGAGCAAATCCAAAAAAAGTTCTTTTTCTGTTTTCGTATTATTATGTTTTGAAAAAAGGAACACAAAAAGACGCATGGGATCATTATTTACAATTATTGAAAAAGGAAAAGTAAAATGCCAAAAAAGATCATATTGAGAGACGAATTACTTTCTGTTTTAGATAAAGTGAAACCGGGATTAAGTAATGATGAAATTATTGAACAGTCTACTCATTTTATTTTTGAAAAGAACTCAATAAGAACTTATAACGACGACATCGCAATTTTTCAGGAAATCAAAACAGGTCTCATGGGCGCTGTGAAAGCTTCAGAGTTTTATAACTTGATAAAGAAAATGGTTGATAAAGAAATTGGAATTAACCAGACGGACGATGCTTTTGTTATTACGGGAGAGACATTAAAAGCCTCCATAAAAATTGATAAAGAGATTAAAATTGTAAAAATTAAAAGGCCGGCAGATAAGTCTTCTGACTGGAAAGACCTTCCCTCTGATTTTAATACCGCTATTGAATTAGGGCTTTTTTCCGTTTCTAAAAATATGAATATACCCGAATTATCTTGCTTAAATATTTCCGGGAAATATGTTTTTTCCTCCGATTCTTATAGAGCCACAAAGCAGAAAATGAAAGCTTCTTTTGATGGTTCTTTTTTACTCCCTGCTATTTCCGCCAAAGAGTTAAAAGGGTATGATATTTGTAAAGTCGCTATAAGTGCAGATGGATGGTTACATTTTTCTAATAAAGATAAAACCTTTTTTTCTTGCAGAACTTACTCTGGGAAACCTTACCCCTCCGCTATAGATGATTTTTTTGTTGTGAAAGGAAAAAAAATAAAGCTTCCCTCTTCTTTTGGAGAGATGGTCGACAGAGTTTCTTCTTTGGTAATAGCTGATTTTGATTTGGATCGGGTGGTTGATTTAAAAATTGGGGAAGGGAAAATTGTATGTACAGGGAAAGGGAAACATGGTTCTGTTTCCGATGAGATCAAAGTCAATTACAAAGGTAAAGGTATCGATGTGAGAGCCCACCCTGGATTTTTGGTTGAGGTATTGGGTAAATCTACATCTATGGTTATAGGGGATCGCTTGCTTTTTACAGGGAAAGGTTTTGAACATGCCCTTTGTTTGTCTTCTTAATAATTTTTGAACTATGAGGGGTAATTCGTGAATAACAAAGATTTTGCACATTTGCATTTACACTCAGAGCATTCGCATCTTGACGGGTACGGATCTTCGCAAAAATATATAAAGGAAGCAAAGGATCTTGGTTTTCAATATATAGGGTTAACAAATCATGGGAATATTGATGGCCTTTTGCAATGGCAAAAAGAATGCGAAAAACAAAATATTAATCATGTTTTAGGGTGTGAAGCCTATATCGTTCCTGACAGACATATTAAGCAAAAAGAAAAAAAAGGACACATCAGCTTGTTTGTTGCAAACGAAGACGGATGGAAAACCCTTTGCTCTCTCTTGACGGAAGCGAATTTATCCGGTTTTTATTATTCCCCCAGAATTGATTATAATCTGCTTTTGAATTCTGATTTGTCGGGGTTGATTATTTCTACTGCTTGTTCAGGATCATTCTTGAATTTGCCTGGGGCAGAAGACCTGTTAAAAGAATTGGATAAAAAAACGGATGTTTATTTTGAAATAATGCCACATAATATTCCATCGCAAAAAGACATTCATAGTAAAATAAAGAAATTGGCTAAAAAATACAAAAATATTCCTTTCATCGCGACGAATGATTGTCATTATACAAAAGAAGATGAATGGGAATCACAAGATATGTTACTCGCGATCAATAGAAGGGCGAAATGGAAAGATCCCGCAAGATGGTCTTTTGGGTTTAAAGGTCTTCATTTGAGGACAGCGGGTGAGATGTTACAGGCTTTTGAAGATCAAAAAGATTGGTCAAAAGATACCGCGATTCAAGCAATGAAAAACACGATAAAGATTGCTGAACAATGTTCTAAATTTAAACTTTCGGAAAAAGAAATATCTTTGCCAAAACCTCCAGGAATTCAAAAGCAGAGTGAAAAAAAAGTGTTAGGTGATTTGTGTACGCAAGGATATCTAAAAATATTTGGAACAGAGGTCTTTTCTGCTGAGTACCAAAAAAGATATTCCCAAGAGCTCAAATTAATTACGGAGAAAAAGTTTGAAAGATATTTCCTTATTGTCCACGATTTAATTGACTGGTCGAGAAAAAAAGGGATAATGGTCGGACCGGGCAGAGGCAGTGTAGGGGGGTCACTTATCGCTTATCTTCTCGGAATCACTCAAGTTGACCCAATTGTGTTCGGCCTGTCTTTTAGCCGGTTTATTTCTGAAGATCGAGGGGACTGGCCTGATATTGATATTGACTTTGAGAAGAGGTATAGAAAAGAGGTCATTCTTCGAATAAAAGAGGTTTACGGAAAAAATAATACCTGTGGTATTTCAACAGTTATGAGGATGCAGTCCAGAGCGGCAATTAGAGATGTTTGCAGGGTGATGGAGGTTTCCCAAAAAGATACCAATTTTTTCGCGAACTCAATAAGAAAGGGAGAACATATTGAGGGTAGCGCTATCCAATCTTCCATCGATAATACAGAGGAAGGTAGATATTTCGCTGCAAAATACCCGAAAGTAGTTCGCTTGATATTGAAAATGGAGGGGCAAATAAGAGGTGCAGGTGCCCATGCTGCCGCCGTTGTTGTTTCAAAAGAGGATTTAACGACCGCAGGAAAATGTGTTTTGGTCAAAAGAAATGATAGAATTGTTTGTAATTGGGATATGGAAGATAGCGAGTACATGGGGTTGATGAAATTAGACATACTTGGACTTTCAACCCTTTCCGTTTTGTCGGAATGCCGCCGACTCATTAACGATGATTGTAGTTCAACTGGCCTTTTTCAAGATCCTGTAACAGGGCGTTATTTGATTTTGAAAATTATGGAAGTTGAGTTCGAAGAAAAATATAAAGATTACAAACAAATTGAGTTCTCTTTTGATAAAATTCCGATAGAAGATAAAGAAACCTTTGATAAAATTACATCTGGAAAAACTTCAGGCATGTTCCAATTGTCGGGGCGTTCCTGCACCGAACTTTGCAAAAAAATGGAAATACATTCATTTATGGATATTGTCGCAGGAATTGCTTTAGCTCGGCCAGGACCGACCGATAGTGGAATGACAGAAGAATATGTAAAAAGAAAGCATGGGCAAAAATGGAAACCTTTACATCCTATTTATGAGGAGGTAACAAAAGAAACATATGGATTGCTGGTGTACCAAGAACAAGTTATGCAAGTTATTTCTAGAGTAGCAGGGCTGAGCGAATCAATAGCCGATAAAATTCGAAAGGTCATCGGCAAAAAAAGAGACCCAAAAGAGTTTAAACCGTTTTGGGAGCAATTTTCGCAGGGGTGCAGGAAGATGAAAACTTTCTCCCAAAAGGAGGCGGAGGAGTTTTGGGAGGGTCTTTTAAAATGGTCAAGTTATGGGTTTAATAAAAGTCATGCGACTGCATACGCTTTAATTGCGTATCAAACGGCATATCTTAAAACACATTACGAAAAAGAATTTTTTGCTGCAAGCCTTACATATGGAGAATGGAATGAAAAGGCAACTGATCCAAACAAACATAAAAATTCTTTGTTATCTGAGGTCAGACAACAGGGGTATATGATTATTACCCCTAAAAGGAATTTTTCAAATGCAAAAGAATGGAGGTTTATAGGGGGTACCCTATATATCCCATTTATTGAAATTAATGGGATCGGGGAAAATAATGCCTCTAAGTGTTTAGAGCCTGTTAGAAAAAATAGGCTCCAAGGTTTTTTTAAAAGTCAGGTCGTAAAAGAAACTTCAAACACACGATTTGATGAAATATTATTAGATTTATGTGTTGATGAAATAGATGCGATTTTACCTGTATCTGTTCTGAGTAAATATTTCCCTCATATTGATTTGCAAGGAAGTAAAATTGAAAAATATTCACAGTTAGTAGAATTGTTTGAGGAGAATATTTCTTTAAAGGATTTACCTGATTTTGCAAGTTTAAATCTTGAGTCATCTGAAATTCCCGATAACCTCATTAAAAGAAAAAGATTTAGGGTTGAAGATAAGGTTTTCCGTTGCAATAATTGTGATTTAAGAAAATATGTAAAAAATAGAGCGATCTTATCTTCTTTGGGAGTATATAATGCAATAATACTGTTAGGGTTCCCGGGAAGAATTGAGGACGAAGAGAAAAAAGGGGGTGTTGGTCGGGCGGGAGATTTGTTATGGAAAGAATTAAAAAAGTATGGTTATTCTCGAAGGTTTTTTCATATTACCCATTGTTGCCGTTGCTGGCCGAGCCAAACAAAAAAACCAACTCATTTTGAAATTGATTCGTGTCATCGTTGGTTGCACGAAGAATCGAGAAAAATACAATCCAGAATTATTCTTGCTTGCGGAGATACGGCTCTTTACTCTTTAACAGGGCGAAAAGAGGGAATTTTAGAGATGAGTGGGGAAACAGAATGGGTGGAAAGCATCGGGGCTTGGTGTTGTTGGTGCGTCGATCCCTCTTTTGTTTTGAAAAGTAAAAAAGACAATTCAATTCCTTTTCAAAAAGGGATTGAAAACTTCGTAAATAAAGTGAGTTTATTGGAAAAAAGGAAATAAAAATATGGGAAGTTTACATATAGATTACAGACCCCAAAGTTTTGAAGAGGTCATTGGAAATAAAGGCGTTATCTCAAGTTTGAAATCTATTCTGTCTCGGGAAAAAGAAAATATTCCTCACGCTATGTTATTTTCAGGCCAGAGCGGGTGCGGGAAAACAACGTTAGCAAGGATAGTTGCCGAAAAATTAGGCTGCCCCGAAAAGATTAATGATGAGCCAAACGGGGACTTTATCGAGATTAACGCAAGTAACAACAGAGGGATAGATACCGCCAGATCAATAATGCAAACAATGCATTATCATCCTGCGATTTCTGAGTGTAGAGTTTGGCTCCTTGATGAAGTTCATCAAGCAACAAAAGATTTTCAAAATTCGTTGCTTAAAGCGTTAGAGGATTCCCCCGAACACACATACTTCCTTCTTTGCACGACTGAGCCAGAGAAATTGCTCAAGACGATCCTTAACAGGTGCTCTACTTTTGAGGTTGAGAATGTAAACGATAAAGGGCTTTATCAGCTATTAAATTGGGTTTCGACAGAAGAGGACGTTGGTATACCTGATGATGTAAAAGATGAAATTGTTGAGGTTTCTGATGGCTGCCCTCGGCAAGCATTAGTGACGTTAGATCAGGTCATTGATCTTCCTGAAGAAGAGATGCTCGGTGCGGTTAAAAATGCAAAGGTAGAAGAAAAAGATGTGAGAGAACTTTGTCAAGCAATGCTCAAAGGTTCCAGTTGGAAAAAAGCGTCTTCAATTTTGAAAAAGCTGAAGGGAACTGATCCTGAAAAGTTCAGGAGAGCCATTTTAGGGTATATGTCCGCCGTCTTGTTGAACGGAGGGGATCCTCAAGCCGCATTAATTATCGATCTTTTTAAAGAGCCTTCATTTTACTCAGGTATGCCCGGGATTGTTCTGGCAACATATCAATCTTTAGAATAGAGCTTAATATACTGTTAAAGCCCATTCAATTTGAAAAGAGGTACGATGACATTGATTCGTTAAAGATCCTCCCGTCTTGATAGAGGATCTTTAATGAGGCGAGTATTTAATTTATTTATGAAACCCTCTATTTGAGATTTAAAAAGAAAAGGAAAGAAAAATGGAAAAAAAATTTAATTTTGAAGAAGAAATGAAAATAGACCTTGATGATTTACAAGAAGAGTGGAAAAACCATGCGTCTTTCAGGTATAAATACGCTGCCGAGGTTTCTCATCTTGATAAAGTTTGCAAACAGAAAAAATTATCAATTGGTTTAAAGAAATCCGCAGTGACGGATGAACTTTCAAGGTTCATTTTACAAGCCAAAGAGAGGTTCCCAAAGTACACGATGCAGCAGATAGAAGCGGTGGTGGCTGGTTTGTCAGAAGATTCTTCTGCAAAAAAAGAATTATCTTTTTTGCAAAATGAATTGATTAGTGATGAGTACGATTTGAGTATGGCAAAAAATGCCGTACAAGCTTTCGATGATAGAAAAACTGCACTTGAAAATGAAGTTAAATTGTGGCTGGCGGATTATTTTTCTGTTCCTGTAGAGAAAAAACAGATTGATCCGAAAAAGAGTATCGGGGCCAAAAACAAAGATGAAAATACAAAAGCAGTGAGAGCAGCTATGAACAAAAAGAAAAAGAAAAAATAAAGAGATATATATGGGATTACTCATACAGATATCGCAATGTTTTTTGATAGTAGCCTTATTTTTTTTATTATTTTCTATTGTCGCAAGAATTTTTTCGGTTATTTTTATTAAGACGTTTTTTGAGATAAAGAGGAGAGAACATGCCAAGAGTATCAGCAGCCCAAAGAAGAGAGGCTCTTAAGAACAGGACTAAAAAAGGGGTAACAGAAAGAGGTCAAAAAGGATTAGGGAGGAAATCAGCCTTAGATTTTTCAAAAGCGGGTGATAGGAAAATAATTAGGTACGAGCCGGGCTCAGGAAGAGAGGTGAATTATATTGATATTCTTCCTTTTGAGATTACCCAAGAATGGTATAAGGATTTGAAGAGTGTTTCAGGCAGTGTAATTGGGCTTGATGTCGGGTTTACGGATTATAAGCTTGAGATTCCTATTCATCGTAACATAGGAGAAAACAACGATATTTTCGTATGCCCCAGAATGGCTTTCGGGAAAAAATGTCCTATTTGCGAAGAGTTATATGCTGAATGGGACAAAGAAAAAAGCGAGCAAGATAAAGAGAAGGTTGACTCCTTAAAAGCGAGCTGGAGATGTTTTTATAATGTTTACGACTACGAAGGGGAAGGAGATCCCGTCCAATTATGGGAAGATGTTTCTTATTACCTTTTTGAAGAAATCCTGCAAGAAGCGATGGAAACAGATGACGAAGGTATTATTACCTTTAGCGACTTGGAAATGGGCTCCAGTGTCGAGTTCAAGGGGCGTGAGAAAAGATTGGGTAAAAATACCTTTATTGAATATCATTCAATTTCGTTTAAAGAAAGAGATCAGTACGAAGAGAGCATACTGGACAAAGTCTATCCTTTAGATAAAATGATGGTTATTTCGACTTATGAGGAAATTGCAAGAGCCCATCTTGGCATGGACCCAGACGGTGGGCAGGAAGGTGATGGTCCCGGCGATGATCAGGAGCAGGAGGGTGGTGACCCTTGGGAAAGTGGATCAGATGATGGGCAGGAAGGTGATGAATTTGGTGCAGGCTGTGATCAGGAGCAGGAGGGTGATGGTCCTTGGGAAAGTGAATCAGACGATATTTGCCCTGTAGGTAATGAATTTGGTGCAGGCTGTGATCTTGATTCTCGGGATTGCGAAAATTGCGAGGAAGAAATTTTTCAACGCTGTGTTGAGAAGCAGGATGAAATGAAAAAAGCAAAAACCGAAGAAAAACCAAAAACAAGATCAAGATCAAAGGCAAAAACCGAAGAAAAACCAAAAACAAGATCAAGATCAAAGGCAAAAACAAGATCAAAGGCAAAAACCGAAGAAAAAGAAAAACCAAAAACAAGATCAAGGTCAAAGGCAAAAACCGAAGAAAAACCAAAAACAAGATCAAGATCAAAGGCAAAAACCGAAGAAAAAGAAAAAGAAAAACCAAAAACAAGATCAAGGGCGAGGAAAGGGTCTAAAGAAAATTAAAAAAGAAAAACGACTTAGAACGTTATTCAAAAAAAAGAGAAACTAATGAAAAAAATGATTTCTACCACAGAGGCTTTGAAGGTTTGTGAAAGTAAAAAAACGATCCCCGTGTCATTGCCATCAATCATCAAATGGGCGAAAATTTATAAAATTGGAATTAAGATTGGAGGTAGGTGGAGAATTGATGAAAAATTGTTACTTAGAATGTTAGAAGAAGGAAACGTTGATGAGAAGGAAAAGTAGTCTTTTGTCTCAGCAAATAGAGGCATTAGCAAAAAAGAAAGTAAAAAAAAAGGCAGAGAAAGACGAGCTTATTCCTTCTGGTAGCACGATGTTGAATTTAGCATGTTCAGATGACCCTTCAGGAGCGTTCGTGTTGGGCAGGATCGTGACCCTTCCTGGAGGATCGGCCAGTGGAAAAACAATGTTGATGCTAACTATGCTAGCTGAATGCGCCAGAAACAAGAGGTTTGATGATTACGACTTCATTTATGATGACGGAGAAGAGACTTTTGATGGGTTTAATATCGAGTATCTTTTTGGAGAAGCTTTATCAAAAAGAATTTCTCCTCCTGGAGTAGATGAAAATGGAAAACCCCTGCATAGTGGAACTATACAAGACTTCAAAGCAAGTATTTTAACAAGAATGGAAAAAGAAAGACCTTGCATCTATATTTTAGATAGCTTGGACAGCCTTACAAGTGATGAAGAGCTTAGGAGAGAATATAACCAAGCTTTAGTCAAGGCGAAAACCCCTGAAGCTGTCCAGGAGTTAAAAGGTAGTTATAAGACCGAAAAAGCGAAGGCTATTGGCGAAACACTAAGAATGGTAAATGGTAAAATTAAGCATAGTAAAAGTGCGTTATTTATCGTTCAGCAAGAGAGGGCTAAAATAGGGGTTTCGTTTGGTCCTAAAAAATCTACCAGCGGAGGGATGGCTCCGTACTTTTACAGTTCTCACCAAGTTTGGCTGAATATGCTGTCTTCGATTGTAAAGGAGGTGAAAAAACTAAAAAGAAAAACAGGGAACAAAATAGTAGCCAGCGTGAAAAAAAATAAAATCACAGGGAAGATAAGAGATGTAAACTTTGATATTTATTATGATTATGGGGTAGATGATCTTTCCAGTTGCGTTGACTTTTTAGTCTCTTCTGGATATTGGAAGAAAAAAGGAACAATGATTCAAGCGAAAGGGCTTGATTTACTTCAGACAAAAACAAAGCTAATTCGGGAGATTGAGGAAAAAGATTTGCAAAAAGATTTGCAGAGAATAACGGCTGAGGCATGGTTGCTAATTGAAGACCAAATTAAACTCAAAAGAAAAAGGAAATATTCGTGAATAGAAAAATTACTTATGATGAAATGAAAGCTTTACGTCGGGCGCAATGGGGCAAGCAAAAAGAAAGATGCCCCATTTTAGGGCAAAAAATACCGTTTGATAAAGCCGTGATGGATCATAAACATAAAACAAAAAAAGAAAGGATAGGAGATGAAGGGAAAGGTCTATTGCGGGGGGTCTTACATGCCCAAGCTAATAGCTGGGAAGGAAAGGTTACAAACGCTTTTGTTCGGTACGGGATGCATAAGTTTAATATTTCCTTGCCAGAAGCGTTGAGAAACCTTGCGAACTATATTGAGAACCCACCAATAAAAGGAAGGTTTATCCACCCTGATGAAAACCCCAGGCCAAAAAAATTGGGGAAAAGAGAATTTAATCGTATTTTGAAATATTATTTTGAAATATTCCCGAAAAGAAAAAAGTTACCTGAGTTCCCCAAGAGCGGGAAAATCAGCAAAGAATTTAAGGAATGTTTGAAAATAATTGATGAAAAGATAAAGGCTAAGAAAAATGATTAAAACGCTAACGGTTTCTGATTTTCAAAGCTGGAAGTCAGCGGAGCTTAAATTTTCACCTAAAGTCAATGTGATCGTTGGGGCAAGTGATAGCGGTAAAAGCGCTCTCTTGAGAGCTTTGTCTTTGGTTGTTTTCAATCGTCCTGGGGGAGATTCATTTATATCTTATTGGGGAGAAGAAACGGAGGTTTGCATAGAGGTTGAGGATAAGATTGTTTCAAGAAAAAAAGGAAAAGAGAGTTTATATACTGTTTTTTGTGACTCTAAAGATGATATTGAGTTTAAGGCTTTTGGAACAGGGGTACCGGAAGAAGTTGGAGAAATAATCAATATGAATGATGTCAGTATCCAAAGGCAGATGGACGCTCCATTCTTATTGAGTAAATCCGCGGGAGACGTTGGGAAAGTAATTAACAAAGCTGTTCGGTTAGATGTGATCAACAAGACGCAAACAGAGATGACGGCTATGTTGAATAGTGAAAGGCTCTTGAAAGTAGGAATAGAAGATACAATAGCTGATAAAAAAAAGGGGCTTAAAGAGTACCAATGGTTGTCTTCCGCGGATAAGATCTTACTGAAACTGGAAACTCTGCAAAAAGATGTTCATCAAATAACTGGCTCAATTTTTACTTTAAGAAGATATATCGAAAGAATAGAAGAAATAAACGAAGATTTAGAGCAAAGGAAAAAACCATTATTGTTTGAAAAGAAAATAATGAAGCTAATTGATCTTGATGATTCTATTGATGAAAAAAACGATCTTATTAATGCAATTTTCAAAACAGTAGATAATATCTCTGTTGTCGAGGATAAAATAAGTAGTTTATTTGCAATGACCCTTGCGAAAAAACAAAATGATAAATTGATTGTAATTTTGGAAGATTACAAAAGAAAAGAGCAGGAGAAATTTGATTTTTCCGGTATTATACATAAAATAATTTTGTTGGAAAACAGAATTAAAAAAAGAAAGAAAGAGACTGATAAAGAAAGGAAAGAGTTTAAATTGCAAATGCCTGAAGTATGTCCTTTATGTGAACAAACAGTAAAAAAGGCTTTAAAGGGGGCGAAATAATGAAAAGGAAAAAGAAAGAAAAAGCATCGGCCATTCTTGCTGCAGATTTGCATCTTCGGGCTGATACCCCTTTATGCAGAACGGACGATTATTTATCAGCGCAATTTCGAAAACTTGATTTCATCCTTGGTTTATGCGAGGAAAACAATTGCCCTTTATTGGTCGCCGGAGACGTAGGGGACAAAAGTCAGTGGCCTAACTGGTTGCTGGAAAAAACAATAAATGTGATAAGCAAAAATAATGTAGAAATAATAGTAATTCCCGGGCAACATGACTTGCCTGAACATAGATTGAAATATGTGGAAAAAAGTGGATGCGGGGTTCTTAATGCCGGTGGTTTGATATCGATAGCTAATGAAAAAAGAACGGTTAACGGGGAATTCGACCTGTACCCTTTCCCGTATGGGGTACAGGTACAAAAACCAGAAGATGATAATTGCTCGTATCCCAAGATTGCAATGGTTCATCAAATGGTGATTGAAAAAAAACCCTTATGGCCGGGGCAACAAGCTCCAAAAGGAAACCAGTTATTAAAAAAATTTCCACAATATGAACTCATAGTAACAGGAGACAACCATAACCCTTTTGTGGCCGAGTACGAAGGGAGATTACTGGTTAATGCTGGCTCCATGATGAGAATGACGGCGGCTCAAATTGATTATCTCCCTCGAGTATATAAATGGTTTTCTAATACCAATAAGATTGAATTTGTTCATTTACCGGTTAAAAAGAAGGTTATAACTCGAACCCATCTTGAGGATAAAAAGCAAAGGGATATTAGGATGGATAAGTTTGTAACCCGAATAAAAGATGATTTTGAAATCGAGTTATCTTTTGAGAAAAACCTTGAGGAATACTTTAAAGTAAACCGAACAAAAAAAGCAGTTCAGAATAAAATATGGGAAGCGGTAGAATGTTAAGGTTAGTTAAAAGGGCTGCCAATAGAAAAAAGCAGAGCAACTTCAATCCACAATACAAAAAACAAGAGACTTATCCAAACTATAACAAAGTTAAAGGAAAGAAAATGAGATGCCCATATTGTGGGAAAGAACACTTTGTACCAGAAGTAGTGTACGGACATACAACAGCCTATGGCGCAGGGGTAAAGAATTTCAGATGTCTACACTGTCACAGGGTCGTTAAAGCATATTGTGGTATACGGGTTTATATACAAGATTGTGACAAGACGGATTGTGACAGCGATTGGTAAACAGGAGAAAACTAAAATGAAAGGAAGAAAAGTTGTTGTTCACGAATATAAATATATAAGGGGTGCGGGTGGCGGGTCACTTAGTAAAGTGGCAATTGGAGAGGGAATTTTTCGAGCGTTCGGCTGTGCTTACGAAGAGTTACCGGAAGGAGTTGGAAACTTCTCAACAGCGATTGTTGAAATGCCCGATGGACAGATAAAAAACGTCTCTGTTGAATTAATTGTTATGGGGGGTAATACAGCCACTGAAAGATCGGGCAAAAGGAGATAATTATGTCTTTTGATGAAATTCCTGAAAATGAACGAGAGAGTTACCCCTGTGAATGTGGGGGAAGCATTGAGCTATATGACGGGATATGGGAATGTAATTCGTGTCAGTTTAGAAAAAAGGAGATTGAGGAAAACGAATAACAGAGGTATAAAAAGAATCATCCTTGTAATTGTCGCTTGTTATTGTAAATATAAATGGAGGTTATGAAAAGAATGAAAAAAAAGATAAAAAAACAGTCCGAGCAAATAAAGTTTGCTCTTACAGGAACTCAGGTATATGGACCGGTCACGGCAAGCAGTGATGTAGATATAGTTATGTTATTTACAGATGCAAAGACCATATCAGATATATTGGAGTCCCATGATATTCCAATATATCAAAACGAAAAGATGAGAGAAGGGAATTATACAGGGTTTTATTTCGATATAGGGGTAGTAACGATCAATATTATTTGTGTAGATGATGAAAGAGGGTTAAGACAATGGAAAGACGCAACAGATGAAATGCTCACCCACCCTGTAATTGAGGACAAAGAAAAAAGAAAGAAAACCTTCCAAGAAATTTTTAAAAGTTTAGCGTAACGTAGAAAATAAAAGAGAGGGATAAATGAGTGATATATCTAAAAAACTTTTGAGTATGAAAGAAAGAATTGATACCGCCAAAACTGATATTGATAGACTCAAAGGAAGAAAAGATCAGTTATATGAGGCTTTGAAAAAAGAGTTTAAATGTAACACTCTTAAGGAAGCTGAAGAGAAATTAAAAAAGATGAGCAAAGATTTAGATAAAAAAGAATCTGAGCTTGAGAAAGGGGTAAAATCTTTAGAGGAGAAATTTGAATGGACTTGAGCCAATACCGTCAAAAAATCGAACAAAAAAAAGGGATGAGAATCCAAATTCAAAACGATTTGAAGATTGCTCAAGAAAAACATGAAATGATTGAGAACGAAATTATTGATACAGAGCAAGCGCAATTAATTGTCCAGCTCGTTGCTCAAAAAACACAAAAGGAGTTAGAGTACAGGGTATCTGAAATTGTTAGTTTAGCTTTGACAGCAGTGTTTGATGACCCCTATAAATTTAAATCTAATTTTATAACAAAAAGAGGGAAAACAGAATGCAAATTATTATTCGAAAGAAGAGGAGAAACATTTGACCCCCTTTTAAGCTCAGGGGGAGGCGCGATTGATATTGCGGCAATGGCATTAAGAATAACCATTTGGTCGTTATCGCAACCAAAGGCAAGAAACACCTTGATACTTGATGAGCCTTTTAGATTCGTTAGCCAAGAGTATCAGGAAAAAGCAAGTATAATGCTGAAAGAAATATCTGAAAAATTAAACCTCCAAATTATTCTTGTTACCCATTCAGCATCACTTATCAAAGGAGGAGATAAGATTTTTCAGGTTAAAATAGATAAAGGAGTCTCGAGAATAGATAAACCAATAGATAAACCAATAGATAAACCAATAGATAAACCAATAGATAAACCAATAAAATAACAAAATAAAAAAACCCTTTTATTATTTAAAGTCCCGGGGTATACTGAGAAATATTACTTGAATGTTACCCGATAAAAAAAACTCTGTCAAAAGAGGTAAAAAACTATCCCCGTTAAATAATTCTTATTATATTTATCTATTATAGTACGAAAAATTATTTAACGAGGATAAACAAAAAATAGACAGAACAAAATAGATAAAAGGGCGATAGTAGATGTTATGATGAAACGAACAAATAAATATACACATAAGAGAAATAAAGGAGACAAAAAAAAGATAAAAAAAGTTGATGATAAAAAGATAAAAAAATTTACCCGTTTGAGAAGTGAATGGTACTATAGAGATAATAATAATAATAGCAAGAAAAACTCTAAGGAAATCCCGGGAAGTAAACCATTGACAACAGGGAAGACAGAAAGGTTTTGCCAAGAGTATTTGATAGATTTGTGTATAAAAGATGCGGGGGAAAGAGCAGGGTATAAAAAAGGAACAGCTTCATCTTATATTTATGGGTTGATGGCAAAACCAGAGGTCCTTGAAAGAATATCTTATCTTCAATACAAGCGAGCAAGAAGATTAGAAATATCCCAAGAAAGAGTATTACAAGAAATTGCATCAATTGCTTTTTTCAATATTAAAGATTTATATCTTCCAAATGGAGTTTTAAAAAATATATCATCATTAACAAGGCGGGAAGCGGCAGCTATAACAGGTGTTGATTTTCATGATGGGAAAGCAAATAAAGGGCGGTTGAAAAAAGTACATCATGACGGAAAACAATCAGCATTGATGAGTCTTGGAAAACATTTAGGTATGTTCCAAGAGAGATCAGGTTTTACTGATCCCCTTATTTATGAGTTACGAGAAAGAAAAGCTAAACTGCAGAATCTTTCAGAGGAGGATTTAATTGCGTTATCAAGAATCATGCGAAAGGCAGTTGATCCCACAAGTGACAGAGACGGAGTTGATAAAGGAGTTGATAATGCAGGGGATGGGAGCGGATATGCTCCTGGCGGAAAAACGGTTAAAACATTACACTAAACAAGCTTGGGAAATACTCGAGCCCAATACGCCTTTTATTGATGGGTATCATATTGATTGTCTTTGTGAACATTTAGAGGCTGTCACAAAAGGGCAAATTACCCGTTTACTTATTAACCTTCCCCCTCGACATATGAAGTCCCTTTTAGTGAGTGTAATGTGGCCGACTTGGGAATGGGGACCAATGAATATGCCCCATACTCGGTGGCTTTGTTCATCTTACGCAGAAACTCTTTCTACACGAGATTCCCTCAAGTGTAGAAGGTTGATCCAGTCAACTTGGTACCAAAGTAGATGGGGGCATCGTTTTAAGATAGCAGGGGATCAAAATCAAAAGACAAGGTTTGAGAATGATAATCATGGTTATCGTTTATCTACTTCAATTAGAGGTGTAGGCACAGGAGAAGGAGGAGATAGAATTACCGTTGATGATCCCCATAATGTTATTAAAGGGGAAAGCGAGTTAGATAGGTTGATGACTTTGCGTTGGTGGGATGAGTCCATGAGTACCCGAGTTAATCATCCTGAAAAATCTGCGAAGGTTATTGTGATGCAAAGAATACACGAAAGGGATTTATCAGGGCATGTACTGGCGAAAGATATAGATTATGTTCATCTATGTTTGCCCGCAAGGTTTGAGAAGTCCCATCCAACACCCGTTAGTACACCTCTATTAAAAAAAGATTGGAGAAAAGAAGATAACGACCCCCTGTGGCCGGGGCTATATCATGATAAAGCACTTAGCACTTTAGAGTCAGAAATGACAAAACATGCCCAGGCCGGGCAATTACAACAAAGACCGGCCTCCAGAGGGGGAAACATATTTAAGATTGATCATTTTCAATTAGTTAATGAGATCCCCCACCGTAACTTGATAACGAAAGCCGTCAGATATTGGGATAAAGCGGGAACGGAAGGAGGGGGTAAAAGAACCGCGGGAACATTGATGGTGAAGATGAAATCAGGTTGTGTTAGAATTTGTGACTGTCGAAAGGGTCAATGGTCAGCAGGAAAGAGGGAAAACATTATCAAACAAACAGCTGAACTTGATGATCAAAGGTGGAAGGACTTGAGGGTTCATGTAGTAGTGGAGCAAGAAGGTGGGTCAGGAGGAAAAGAGAGTGCGGAAAATACAGTTAGAGGCTTGATTGGGCATGTAGCTAAAAGAGATCCCGCAACAACAAATAAAATCAGCAGATCGGAGCCTTATCAATCTTTTATTGAGAACAAATTAGTAGAAGTCGTTATAGGAGAGTGGACACAAGCATTTATTGATGAACATGAAATCGCACCAGCGGGAGCTTTTCAGGATCAATGGGATAGTGCTTCTGGCGCTTTTAATTATCTAAATGTAAAAGGGAAGAAAAAGAGAGCGGGGACTTGGTAAAAGATTATGGCTGATACAAAAAAGATAGATTTTAAAAATTCGAGAATGATCAACAACGCTGTTAATGAACTTCTTGGCAGAGCTTTTTCTGATCGTTTAGGAAGATCATGGTATAGTGAAAGAACAGGAACAGCCAAACGAGACATCTACAATGCTTTGGGCTACATTAAAAATCCTGTTTTTGATGATTATTGGGTAAGGTATAAAAGGGGGGATATTGGAAAAAGAATCATAAAGGCGCCTGTTGACGCAACATGGAGGCTACAACCTACCCTCTCAGAATTAAAAGGAGACGTGAAAAAAATAGATACTCCGTTCGAAAAAGAATGGGCTTTATTGGTAAAAGATAAGCATATTTATCATTATCTTTCGAGAGCGGACAGAATATCTGGGATAGGAAGGTTCGGTATTTTGCTATTAGGGCTGAATGATGGAGCGGAGAACTTATCAGAGGAAGTTATTGCCCCGACACAAGGAGCGGAACGGAAATTATTATTCTTAATGCCTTACTCCGAGAAGTACGTTAGAATCCAGGCATGGGACGTTAACCCCCAGTCAGAAAGATACGGGCTTCCTGACATATACCAGGTCACGATGCGTAACTTTAAAAGGACAGGTACCCAAACGATTAATGTCCATCATTCGAGAATTCTTCATCTTGCCGAAGATACAGATGAAAACGATGTATATGGTACCCCAAGATTAGAGGCTATCCTTAATCGGCTTCAGGATCTTGAAACAGTGGCCGGTGGTTCAGGGGAAATGTTTTGGAGGGGAGCGTTGCCCGGTTTTAACTTCAAGATCGATTCTGAGGCGGATGTTGAAACAGTCGATACAGATGATTTAAAAAATCAAATTGATAGTTATGTGCATGGGCTACAGAGGTTCATAAGGACTCAGGGTTTAGATGTCCAGACCCTTTCCCCTCAAGTCTCTTCCCCAAAAGATCATGTGGATGTCCAATTAACTTTGATCTCTGCAACAACAGGTATCCCAAAAAGAATTTTAGAGGGGTCAGAAAGAGGGGAGTTAGCCAGTAGTCAAGATGAGACTAATTGGAACTCAAGAGTTGATGAAAGAAGGGAAAATTATGCCGAGCCTATGATTTTACGAAGGTTTGTTGATAAGTTGATAGATGTAGGGGTACTGACTCCCCCGAGCGAGGAAGGATATAGTATTACTTGGCCGAGTCTATTTACCCCTGGGGAAAAAGATAGAGCAGAAACGGCGGTTAAAAAAACGGATGCGCTATCGAAATATGTGAATGCTCAAGGAGCTGATGAGATTATTCCTCCTGAAATCTTTTTACGTGATTTCCTTGAGTATGATGATGATAGAATTCAGGAAATTGAAACAATACTGGAAGGCTATATCGATGAGCTATCAATTAAAGAGGAAGAGGAGTTGATAAGGGAGCAAAGATTGAGGCAAACACAAATCCCTATGGCCCCTATTCCTGGGGGAGAGGGGTAATAATGAGTTCTTGTAATTGTTCCCGACAAGTCGTAAACTTAAATGAAGGGGTAGAAAGAAAACATCCTTTTTTGAATCTTGCGTTTAGAAGAGACCCTACTAAAACGACCCAAATAAGAAACGGTTTTGCTCGAGCTTGTTCTTCACGATTCAAAAAACTAAGAACCGCCATAAAGGTGAGTATAGTTGATAATGATTGTTTTGGGTTAACAGAAGAAACCCCTTTTAGGAGCCGAATCTTAACATTATCTGACCCTGTTTTAGCAGAGCCAGATCAATTCGCTTTCCCCCGTACCTCAACCAAAATCGAAAAGTTTATGGATTGGTTGAATGAACAAGAAGAAAGAGGGGTTTTAGAAATAACCAGAAGGCCGGGAGCATTACGGGGTTTTGAAGAAGCATGGACAGATATATGGGTTCATGCAGCTTATCAAAAAGGAATACTTAGGGGTAGGCAAGAATTAAGGAAAAATGACTCCTCTATTCCTGCGCTGGAACCAGATGATAACCTTGCCATCTCAGCTGTGATGAATCAACCAATGCATGCTGATAGAATAGGGGTATTATATACTCGGACTTTTAGCGAGCTAAAGGGCATTGATCAAATAATGGATCAACAAATCAGTAGAATTCTATCGCAAGGATTGATGGAAGGAAAAAGCCCTTTAGTTATCGCCCGAACTTTAAGCGATGTTTTTGAGGAGAATGGAACAGAAGCGGCAAGCGGGATGAGAGCAATAAATAGGGCGAAAACAATGGCAAGAACAGAAGTTATTCGTGCCCATCATGTAGCAAATATAAACGAATTTAGGCAATGGGGTGTACAAGGAGTCAAGGTCAAAGTTGAATGGGGAACCGCGGGATTTAACGTTTGTCCAATTTGTGCAGGTCTTGCAGGGCAAACTTTTACGCTTGAAGAGATAGAGGGAATGATTCCTCGCCATCCAAATTGTAGGTGCGTAGCAATTCCTGTGCAAGTGTAATAAAGAGGGTGAAGATGAAAATACATGGAATCAAATTTAAAGTGAGTAGCGCTGTTTCAAGAACGGAAATTCACGAAGGTCGCAATCATTTGGTCGTCCCTGTTATTATGATGGTGGAAGGTGTCCATAGTGGATCAGACGGACCGAAACTTTACCTCAAAGAAGAGTTCTCCGCTAATTATCAAGCATGGAATGGGATGCCTGTCCCTATCATTCACCCTACAGATGATAATGGTGACCCTGTTTCTTGTAATTCTCCTGAAATAATTGAAAGGTATAACGCCGGAAGAATATATAATACTACAGTTGATGACCAAGGGAGGTTGAGGGCGGAAGCATGGATAGATATCCAGAAAGCAGAGAAAATCCATGAGGGAATAATTAGTGATTTGCAATCGGGTAATATTAATATGGACGTTTCAACAGGTCTCTATTCAGATGATGATGATTCTTCAGGTGTATGGCAAGAAGAGAATTATGAAGGGGTTGTAAGACATATTGTTCCTGATCATTTAGCGTTATTGCCGGGGCAACAAGGTGCTTGCAGTTGGGAAGATGGTTGCGGAGTTAGACTCAATAAAAAAGAACAACAAAAAGAAAATAAAGGGGGAGAGGGAGCGATGCCGAAAATTTTGACAATAGAGGATGCGAAAAAAACAGGGGAGGACCTCATTACCTGTCTTGGTGATCCAGCCAAGAAAAGTTGGGTAACACGACGCCTTGCCAGTTTGGCAAGTTTCTTTGGCAATCGGCTGACTGATAATGGGGTTTCCGATAGAGAGATAAGGGATCAATTGCAGCTTAAAGTTGATCAGCTTGATACTCAGGGACAACCTCAGTCAGGAACTTATCACTATATAGTTGCGGTTTATACGGAGGAGAATTACTTCGTTTATGAGGCGAGGGGAGAAGGGCAAGGTACCAAATTATTCAAACAGAACTTTGAGATAAAAGATGAGGTTGCAGTTCCAAAGGGGTCACCTTCTGAAGTCCGGGAACAAAGGCAATTTGTAGCCGCTGCAAATAAAGAAGCAAATAAACAATCAAGTAAACAATCAAGTAAACAAAAAACAAATGAAGGGGGTACACCAACGATGAATAAGAAAAAAGAAAAAATTGATGCTTTGATTTCCAATGAGGGATCAACTTTCCAGGAAACCGACCGTGAATTTCTGATCGGCCTTGATGATTCAACTTTTGATACCGTTTCAAAAATTAATGAAAGAACTACTGCCAGTTTTCAGAAAACAATTGCCGATCTTGAGGCCAATCAGAAAACCGGGACAAAAGGCGACAAAAACCTTGATACTACAAACGCTGATGATAATACCAATGGTAATGCCGGAAATTCTGCCGAAAATTCTGCCGAAAATTTTATTGCAAATGCTCCCGTGGAGATTGGAGAGATGCTCCGGGAAGGGCTGATAATGAGAAACAGAAAGAAAGAGGATTTGATAGGGGTACTAACAAAAAACGAGGCCTGCCCTTTTACTAAAGATCAGTTAGCAGCCAAAGAAATTACTGAATTGGAACAGTTGGTCAATCTGGCGGGAATGAATTCCCCTGTCGCTCCTGTACTTGATTATTTAGGAAGAGGAGGCAACCTTTCAAATCAGTCTTTTAAAAGAAATGAAAGAACTGAAGAGGGAAAAGGTGTCCCAGACATGCCGAGTATGATCACGGCAATGGAAGGGTCAGTTAAAGAGTAAATTAAAGTAATCCAAAGTAGTTTAAAGTGGTTTAAAGTAGTTTAAAGTAGTTTAAAATTAAATAATTTTGATGGAGGTAAAAGATGGCGATTAGAACTATTTTCTTAAAATCAGGGAGAGAAGGAGAGCCAATCCCAAAAGAAGGAAAAGCTGAGGCGGCGACTATTTATCCCGGCCATTTGGTTCAGCGGAGCAGCACTGCTGGAAATGTTAAGATTCACGCTACTGCTGGTGGCCCTGCGGCTGCTATTTTTGCCATAGAGGATTCAATGCAGGGGAATAGTGTTGTGGACAATTACGCTATCAACAGCAGGGTCCAGTTCGTTGTTTGCGGGCCAGGAGATGAGGTTGCTGCAATATTGGCACAGGGAGAAAGTGTTGCAGTAGGGGATTATCTGGAAAGTCAGGGAGATGGTACTTTACGCAAGGTTGATGCGGAAGTTTCCGTTGCGGATGTCGTCGTTGGATCTATTGTTGCTCAGGCGCTTGAAGCCCTCGACTTGTCTACGTCTTCAGATTCTGCAACAGCGATTAAAGTTGAAGTCATTTAATATTGAAACTGGATATTAAGTTTTTGACTAAGTTTTCGGTTATTTAATGTTATTAAAAAAAGAAGGATTGCAAAAAAATGGACAGAACTAAACAGGGAACTCCAGCTAACATTGACGTTTTATCTTTTGATGGAGGTAACATCAAGAGTACAGGGGATGTGGCGGAAAAATTATTGAAATCCAATTTCAACGTAAATTCCCTCCGGACAAATGACACCTTACTTTACGATGAATGGAAAGAGGTTGATCGAGTGGTTCTGAAGGCGGCGCAAGATAGATTAGTCGCCGTTCAGCAGCTGATTGGTAGAGGGTTAACATATAACATTCCTGACGGATTGGGTAAAACTGTGCTGTCATGGCAGAATATGTCTGACGTCGAGGACGCTGAGGTCAATATGGATGCCCTTGCTAAAGGCCGCAGAGACCGCCCTGAGTACGATATCGGGTATATGCCTTTACCTGTTATTCATAAAGATTTTTCCTTCAGTATACGTGAAATCGCAGCCTCTCGTAATGGGAACATGCCCCTTGATACTACTATGGCAGAAATGTCCGCCCGAAAAGTATCTGAAATGGTAGAGCAGATATTCTTTCGGGGATATAACGGGTACAGTTTTGGAGGTGGTACAATAAGAGGAATTGAAGACTTTCCGAATGTGAACTCAGGCTCTTTAAATGGGCATTGGGACGCTTCAGGTACAACCGGCGCAAATATTGTTGATGATATTGTTAATATGAAACAAGCGTTGATTGATTCTCATCATTTCGGTCCTTATGGTCTTTGGCTCCCTACTGCTTATGAAACAAAGCTTGATGAAGATTACGTCTCTAATTATCCCAAGACTATACGGGAAAGATTAGATCAGATTTCCAATATTGACTTCATTCAGGTAGCTGATAAAATGAGCTCTGATAAAGTGGCAATGGTTCAGTTGACTGCTGATGTAATCCGAATGATAATCGGCCTTCAGGTAACAGTTGTTGAATGGGACAGCGAAGGTGGTCTGAAGAAAAACTTTAAGGTTATGTGTATTATCCTTCCGCAGCCAAGAAAGTCTCAGGAAGATGATTGTGGAATCGCCATCTATTCTGAGTAATTCTATTTTTTAACCTCTTAGCCTTTTAACCTTTTAACCAAAGAGGAAAGGAAAAATATGTTCAACCCTAAAGAAAGAAAAATTCGGTTTAAGTTATTGTCAGGAAGGCATCGATGCGGGGAAAAAGTAATTAAGAAAGGGGAGATATTCGAGGAGCTCCTTTCCAAAATAAAATGGATGTCCCATCGGGTCGAAGTCCTCAATACCCCGCCTCCAGAACCTTTGCGTTGGGTCGTTACTCGCTTAAAAAAAGAGCATAAAGGCGGGGGCAAGTATAATGTCATTAACATGGAAACAGAATCTCCAATTAATGATCGATTATTGACCTCTAAGGAAGCGGACGACCTTGTTTTGGAAAATCAAACAAAAAAAGATGAAACAGAAGATGAAACAGAAGATGAGGACCAAGACGCAGTCGAATAAAGCGTGGAAAGTAATTGATATTTGGAGAGGGCAAACCTGTATAATTCTTGGGGGTGGTCCCTCTTTAAATGATGTTGATTTAACTCCTTTTCATAAATTTAGAGTCATCGGAGTTAACAACGCTTACGGTTCTCCGGTGAAGGACCGGTCCGGGGAAGAGACTACCCATTATATCCCCCGCATATGGGTTGATTTGTGTTGGTTTGGAGATGAGCGATGGTTTGGGTGGCATAGAAAATGGCTTAGGGATTTCCCCGGAATGATCGCGTGTTGCAGAGAGAAACTTCATAAGAAAGATGGCATCTACGGGGTATGTAAAGGAAAACCACAAGGAATTGATAATCGCCCTCGGTTTGTCGCCTGGAACAGAAGCTCTGGGGCATCTGCCATCAACATGGCTTATCATTTAGGGGCGAAAAAAATTATTCTTTTGGGGTTTGATATGAGAAGAGTAAACAATGAGCCTAATTGGCATAATGATCATCCCAGCCCATTGAAAAATCCTTATGAAAGATTCCTTGTCCCTTTTCCAGCAATTGCCCGGGATGCAAAGGTTATGGGCTTGGAAATTATCAACGCAACGCCAAATTCGGCGCTTAAAGTTTTTCCAATAATGACACCAGAGGAGGCTTTAAACTATGTATAGGTGCGGTGTTGGAGTCGTAATAGAAAAAGGGTGTAAGATAGGAGATAAGACTTATCTTGGTAATTATTGCGTATTGAAAAAAAGAACAATCATTGGAAAAAATACAGTTGTCGGCCATTTAACCGTATTTGAGGGCGATTGTAAAATAGGGGATGACTGTTTAATCCATGCTCAATGTCATATAACCGCGGGAACGATAATAGAAGATAAAGTTTTCATCGCCCCCGGTTATATTGGGGCGAACGATAGAAGGATGGTTCATTTACGTCGAGATAAAGTCTCTTTTAATAAAAAAGCCCCTATCATTAGGTACGGGGCAAGATTAGCGATAGGGGTCTTGGTTTTGCCTGGGGTCGAAATAAGAAGAGAATCTTTTATTGGTGCGGGGTCGGTTGTAACCAGAAATACAGTTCCTTATGGGAAGTATATTGGGGCTCCTGCAAGGTTTATGGGCTTTGTTCCTGAAGAGGAGAGGTTATGATAACTTTCCTTGTTGTCCTTAAAACAGGAGGAGATTATGATGCGAATTATGTTGAGAGAATGAAAGAGATGGTCGAACGCCATTCTTCTCGAGATGTAGATTTCGTCTGTTTGTCGGACGATCCTCAAGTTCCTGGATATTATCCTTTGAGGCATAATTGGAAGGGGTGGTGGTCAATAATAGAAATGTTTCGTATCACAGGTCCGGTCATTGCGACAGGGCTAGATACTATTATTACTTCATCTTTGGCCCCTTTAGAGAAATTAGCCTCTGATTGCCCCCTTGACTCTTTTTATATGTGCCGCCCTCAAAAGAGGGCTCTGGCGAGAGGAGTAAAATGGAGTTCAGGGGTTATGGTTTGGAGTGGAGACTGGACCGGCATTTATCATGATTTTCGTAGAGCTCCAGATAAGAACATGATAAAATTTAAAAAAGGAGGGGAGCAGGCTTACTCATCTGACTGGTTAATCAGAAAAGAAGTAGATATAAGGGTTATTCAGGATGTTGTTCCCGGTATTTATTCTTATAAGTACCATTGCAGAAATAGTTTGCCGGATGATGCAAAAATAATCATGTTTCATGGCAGACCAAGGCCGAGCGAAGCAACCGCGCCTTGGATAAAAACATGGTGGGGTGAGGGTGAGGGGTAAAATGGAACAACCTATTTTGATCACCGGATGTGCCCGTTCAGGAACGTCGATGACGGCAGGGTTAATCCATTCGGTTGGAGGGGTTTTTGGAGGAGGTTTATCTGGTCCCAATAAATATAACTCAAAAGGAATGTTTGAGAATTTAAGTATTAGAAATCAATTAGTCAAACCTTTCCTAAAAAGTATTAATTGCGACCCATTGGGGCAATTTCCTCTTCCCGATACAAAAGATATTGAAAAGTTTACAAGTACCTTTTGTAATAAATGGAGGGGTCAAGTCCAGGAAATAATGAGCAAAGAAGGTTATAAAGGAGGTGTTTGGTTCTATAAAGGTGCGAAGATGTGTCTTATATGGCAAATTTGGCATAAAGCTTTCCCCGGGGCTAAGTGGGTTATTGTTCGAAGAGAAACGGAAGATATTGTTAATAGCTGTCTTCGAACATCATTCATGAGGGCTCATAAAAAAAGGTCAGGCTGGATAAGTTGGGTGGCGGAGCATGAAAAACGGTTCGAGGACATGGTTGATGAAAAGTTAAACATTCAAGAAGTCTGGCCACAAAGAATGGTTCAGGGTGATTTTAGCGAAATGCAAATAGTGATCAATAACCTTGGGCTTGAATGGGATTTAGAAAAAGCCAATGATTTTGTTGACCCCGGATTATGGAGAAAATGGCTGAGTAAGAGGAAAAGGCATGGCAAATGAAAGAGTAAGGGCTGATGATGTCCAGGCAATTATCGATACTGATTTAACAAATTTGTTCCCTTTTATATCTGCTGCTCATTTGATTGTTGACCAAAAATTGAGTGATAAAAACTTAGGAGAGCCCCTTTTAAAGGAAATTGAAAGGTGGATGGCTGCTCATTTGGTAGCCATAAGGGACCCAAAAATTAAATCAGAATCAATTGGCGCGGCGAGCACCCATTATGAATCCTCTGTAATGGGGAAAGGGCTTGAAGGCACTTCGTTTGGGCAGCAAGTATTATTGCTTGATACTTCTGGAACATTGTCCCAATTGGGGAAAAAAAGAGTGGTTATTAAAGTAGATGATTTTAGGGATACTTAAATTATGAAAATAAAAAGACTCTTAAATCAAAAAGCAGTATATTGGGCTTCCGCTGAAGATGATGGGTACGGGGGAAAAGCTTTTACCCCAGGCATAGAAATTGACGTTAGATGGGAAGATAAAATTGATTGGTTTACTAATGCCGACGGTAACGAAGTTCTTTCAGATTCTTCAATTTTTTCAGATCAAGAATTAAACGCGGGGGGTTATTTATTTTTAGGAACATTAGATGATCTTTCTTCCTCTGAATGTGGAGACGATCCCTCTCTTGAGCATAACGCTTACGAGATTAAAAAAGTTGAAAAAATACCAAACATAAAGGGGAATCAGTTTTTTTCGAGCGCGTTTCTTTCAAGTGCACGCAGCTAAAACACGCAGCTAAAAAGGGTAAATTATAATGAAATTAAAAGGTAAAGAAGAAGTCAAAAAAAGGGTTGATAAAGCTGTTGATAATTTCATTATAAAATCAAAAAAAATGTTGACGGAAGTAGGGGTAGCCGTAAGAGAAAAAGGAACGAGACTGACCCCTGTAGGTGATACGGGCAATCTTATCAATAGTTGGTACGGACCAATTTTGCAACAGAAAAAAGATAAAATATTTGCGGAAATTGGGCTCACCGCTAATTATGCTCCTTATGTACATGAGATGGTAGAGGCGAACTTTAGAAAACCAGGAGCTCAAGCAAAATTTTTAGAGACCCCTTTAAAGGAAGCCGCATCAATACTTGGTGGTGAGTTTCAGAAAAAAGTTAAAATTTAACAAGGGTAGATAAGGTGAAATAAGGAGTAACAATGAATGCCCCTTCACAAGACATAAAGGATATTTTGATTGAGTCCCCCAGTGTCACGGAGTTAGAGTTTAAAGTTAATCTTTTTTGCTTTAAGCAACCAGATACCCCCGATTTATGTTTAACTCTTTACGACACTGGGGGATATGCCCCACAAGCAAATTATAAGTACGATAGGCCTACTATTCAAATGCGTGTTAGAGGAAACCAAAATGGGTATAGGGAGGCTTATTCATTAATTGAAAACGCTAAAGAATATTTAAGGGGGATTCATAATAAAACAATAAACGGTGCAAGATATATTGGAATTTGGCTGATGTCAGATATCTTTTTTGCAGGATATGATAAAAAAGATAGACCTGAGTTTACAGTTAATGTCCGGATACATAGAACCCAATAAAAAGAAATAAAAAGGAAAGGAGGGGATACCATGAGTAACGCTTTTAGTGGGGTAGGAACAACATTCAGAAGGGCGACAGGGGCGTCATCCTCAGCAGGAAGTGTTTTTGAGACTATCGCCGAGGTGAACTCAATAAGCGGCCCAAATAAAACTCGAGGAACAATCGACGTCACAAGCTTAGATAGTGTAGGTGGGTACAAAGAGTTTATCGCCAGTTTTCGTGATGCGGGGGAGGTTTCTTTGGAAATGAATTTTACCCGTGATGGTTATGATGATTTGAACGATGATTTTGAATCTGATTCTTCTGTTGAATACAGAATCGTTCTTCCCGATACAGGGGCTACTCAGTTTGATTTTACAGGGTATGTAACAGGGCTGAGTATGGCTATTCCTATGGATGATAAAGTTACAGCATCTGTATCAATCAAGATTACAGGACAGGTCGTAATGACGTCGTAATAAAACAAGATGATAAAGATCTTATTTTTTTAGAATAATTTTAAAAAGTTCATGTACAGGAGGGTAACGATGCTTTTAACCAAAGAGCAAATTTTAACCAAAGAATTAGTGCAGGAAAATTTTGATTGTACCCCTTATGGGTTAGAGGGAGAAGTTATTATTCAGGAACTTACGGTTGATGACCGAGATACTCTTGAATTAAGTGTTGTCCAGGGGGATAAAATTAATCTTAAGAATCTGAGGGCTAAAACACTGGCGTTGAGTTGCGTTGATGGAGAAGGAAACAAAATATTCTCTTTAGAGGATGCTCAGGCTATTGGAAAAATATCAGGGCGAATGATGGTTGAAATGTACAGGGTTGCAAAAAGATTGAGTGGCTTAGGGGAGGATGAAGTCAAAGCGTTAGTAAAAAAATCAGAGCCCAACGCATAACCAGATTTAAGTTTAGACTTTCTCTTGCGTTGGGCATAAGGCATCCCGATTATCTAAACTTAACCAGCCGACAATTGACTGATTGGGTAGCTTATTCTGAGGTCGAACCCTTCGGGATGATAATTCAAAATCTTCAAATCGGTAGAGTGATCTCTTTTTTGGCTAATGTATTCTCGAAAAAAGGGACACGGCAATATTCAGCCCCTGACTTCACAATCGGGTTTGATCAGGTGAAAAAAGAAAAACAAACAACAGACCAAATTAAAAAAAGTTTAGAGAAAGCGTTTAAAGGCAGATTAATTGTCAAGCCCAGAAAAAAGAAGAAATTAAAAAAAGGATAATCCCAAATGAGTGAAACATTAGATGTCGGAACCCTGCTTGCGCATATAGGGGTGGACACTTCAGGGTTAAAAAGGGCAAACAAAGCCGTTGATGGTTTTACTGACAATGCTGAAAAAGATATGAAGAAAGTGACTAAAGCGACCAATACTTTAGGTCGTGCTTTTACAGCTTTGGTCAGCGCTGCTGTTTTCACTCAAATTACAAGAGCGTCGTGGGATTTAGTTCAAAGTGCCTCTGATTTAGAAGAGGCTACAGGAAAGTTTGAGACTGTTTTTCGGGATGTAGCGAATACGACTAATTGGGTCAAAGATCTTCAAGCTGATTTTGCTATGTCAGAAACAGAAGCAAAGAAATATTTAGGCAACATCCAGGATCTTCTTGTCCCTATGGGGTTAAATCGAAAAGCTGCCGCAGGTCTATCAAAAGAAATTGTTAAGTTAGCCGCAGATTTAGGCTCTTTTAATAATTTTTCTACTCAAAAAGTGATGGAAGATATCCAGTCAGGTCTTGTAGGTAATTATGAGACGATGAAAAAATATGGTGTTATGCTTACGGCTACTACGGTAGAGCAAAAGGCATTGAACATGGGATTGGTCGATCATAAAAGAGATTTGTCTTATGCTCACAAAGCTTTGGCGGCATATACAATAATGGTTGATGGGTCTGGGGACGCTATAGGGGATTTGGCGAGAACAAGTATGTCTTTCGCGAATGTTTTGAAAGATACAAAGGCAAAATGGGAAGATCTTAGAAATGAAATAGGGAACGAATTTCTTCCTGTTGCAAGAGATACGCTTGTTACTGCTCGAGACCTTGTCGCCTATTTCCGAAAAAATAAAGAAGAAATAGTAAGTTTGGTCAAATGGACAGGGGCGTTAATTAAAATTGTAGCGGTCGGGGGAGGGCTCTATGCTCTTCCTAAGCTATTTCAATTAACAAAAACAGCGATCATGGCGGCAAACGCCCAACTCGTTATTTTCAATGGGAACCTCTCAATGACGGCTAAAGCAGCGGCAAGTCTTTTTGCTCTTTTTGCAGGGTGGCAGATAGGAAAGCAATTATCCGATCAATTTGAAACAGCAAGACTTGCGGGTGTTGCTTTGGTAGATGGTACCCTTAAAGGATTCTATTATTTGGAACACGGGGTCAAGGTTGTTTGGGCGGCGATTGAAACCAGTTGGAAAGGAACTATCAGGAAAATGAAAGAGGAGTTATCTGATTTTCTTGATATGGTATCGACTTCCTTATCCCATGTCCCTTTAATGGACAAAGTATCAGAAAAAGTAAGATTTGATGCTGATGAATTGCGGAGCTCTATTAAAGAAGGAGAAGAGACTTTCCGGGAAGCTCAAATTAGATTAAAAGAAGAACTGAAAGAAACGATGTCGGTTCATAACAGCCTTGTTGATGAACTGATATCCGCAGCATCAGATGAAAACTACCATAAAAAAGTTACCATTACAGGCGACCCGAACATAGAAAAAAGAATGAAGGAATCTTCTTCAGTGGTTGATGATGTTTTAAGTTCTTTTGATTCTGCGCCTGATAGCGACACGGCTATTAGAAAAAGAAAAGAAATGGAAATCGAGTTAAACGCCAAATTAAAAGAATTAACAATGGAAAGACTCGATTTTTTTGACTGGGAGACTAATCAAAGATTAGGGAAATTAGCCGCTTCTTATGGGAAAGAATCAGGAATATACAAAACAACAGGAGAAATCAGACTAAAAGAAAGAATTAATCTCCAAAAAAGCTTGGCGCAAATTGTTGACGGGGAACATAAAGAAAGAATCCGAATAATGGACTCATTAAAATTAAGAGAGATTGCAGCGATTAAAGGTCCATTTGATGCAAGAAGATATACATTGCAACAAGAGAAAAAAATGTTCGAGGACAAGTACGAAGGCGATGAAGAAGTGATCAAAAGATTTACTGAAGTCTATATTGCTGAAATGGCTAAAATTGATGAAAGCTATAAGAAGTATATGAAAGATCAATTAAAAGAGACATCAACTTGGTCAGATGAAATGGGCGAAATGTTTAGCGGATGGGGAAACACTTTTGTTGATACTTTAAACGATATGCTTTGGGAATCAAAAGTCAGTTTTTCCGAAATCGGAAGAGAGTTTGCCAAAATGGTAACAAAGATGGCGATTCAAAAAGGGATATCTACGTTAATGAGTAGTTTTGGTGGTGGCGGAGGAGGAGCAGCGGCGGCAGGTACATCAACAGCAGTTGGTCATGCGGGAGGGGTCGTTGGTTCTGGTTTCGGGAGAGTTAAAAAGATGGTCTCTCCGTCTATTTTTGCAGAAGCCCCTCGGCTTCATAAAGGTTTATCTAATAATGAGTTTCCTGCAATATTAGAAAAAGGGGAAACTGTTATTCCTAAAAACACATTAATTATGGGGGAACAAAAAGATCAGAAGGAAGAGGTGCCTATAAACGAAGTTCATATCGCAAATATAGTTGACCCGCAATTGATCGGAGCTTATCTCGCCTCTTCTAATGGGAAAAAAGCGATTAAAAATGCTCTTTCTTTCAATAAAGGGTTTATTCAGTCGTTAGTCAGCGTATAAACAAAAAGACGAACGAATACCTTCGGAAAACTTTAAACAGCCCGCAAGGCCATAGAGAGCGTTTCTCAGGGGTATTTAAAAAGGGGGGGGGCAAATGACAATTTCTGATGTTGTATTAACGATTAAGCCTAAATTCGTATCATTTTCTCATATATGGAAAACGGCGACCCTCAAAACGATAAAAGGGAAAGTGGTCAGATCAGCCCTCAGGACATGGCCTTACTTTAGTTTTCAAGGTAAGTTTTTCAATCAGACCCCGAGCCAAATAAATTATTTAAAAAGAAATGTTCTTAAATACGGGGCATCAATTTGGGCTATTCCAAGTTGGTGGGACTTGACAACATTAGAGGTTGAGGCTTCTTCTGGTCAAACAAGCCTTCAGGTAAAAGAGACATCTTATAGGCAATTTCACGAAGAAAGAGATGTTATTATTATCAATCCAACTGATTGGCGGTTGTACGAGGTTTGTACAATTTCTGGAGATTCCGGAAGTATTTCAGAAGATGAAATCATATTAAAAGATAACCTTGTTTCCAGTTGGGCAATTGGTTCATACGTTCTTCCTTTATACGATTATCATATTGACCCTGTCTCTTTTTCCCAAGTGTTTTCAAATGTTGAAAGTTTTACTATTAAAGCCGAAGAAGCTTACGAAGAAGAGAGGGCATTTGAGTACACTTTACCCGTTTCAGGAGAACAGACATATGAAGGGTTAGATATTTTTAGTTTTTCTCCTTCTTTTCCTTTAAAATATTCATATGAGTATCCTTTTTTGCGTATGAAATTTTACGGAATGGAGTATGCTCAAACAGATTACGATATTTCGAACTTAGATATCGGTTTATCTTTTTATAAATCAAGCAAAAAAGATATTCATGATTTACTTAATTTTTTTGATTCAAAACAAGGGATGTTTCAGAAGTTCTGGCTCTCTACTTGGTCAAAAGACGTCGTGATAAACGCACCATTTGATGCTGCCGATGATATTGTTAGTATTGATGATATAGAGTATTCTTCTTTTTATATGGATGAAGATGTAATAGGAAGACATCTTTTTTTTCGGTTTCCTGATGGATCAGTCACTCAAAAAAAAATTATAGACGTGAGTTCTGGGGGAGAGGAAATAACTTTATCTGAGGCTATAGGAACCTCAGTATCAACGGAAGAACTTGCTGATATGAGTGTGAGTTTTTTAATGTTAGTTTGCTTTTCAATAGATGAAGTAAAAGTTAATTATGTTGAAGGGCTTTATTCTTCTCAAATTGATTTTAATTTTCGATTATTGCTTGAAGAAACGGAGGTAGATTAAATGGTAACAGAAGCTTATATCGAAAAAGAAGAGAGCTCTCAAAGAAAGCCCGCTGAAATTTACCATATTTGGAGGGAAGGGGAAGAGCATTTTTATTACACCAGTGGAGATAATAGCATCATTTTTGAGTCAAATACTTATACCCCCGTAACAATAGAAAAAGGTGAAATTGAGAAAAATAGCGAATCGAATGTTTCAGAAGTGACTATACAAGCAATTAATATTACTTCACCTTTTTCTGACTTTATTGAGATTAATCCAGTTGAGATTTATTGGATTTCTATCTCAAAACTTCACAGGGACCAAGATCCTTTTGAAGCGAATGTTCTTTTTTTAGGTCAAATAAAAAATGTCGCTTTTTCAGGAGTCGCGGCTGAAATCGAATGTGTAGGTTTTGAGGGGTTTCTTGAGATGCCCATTCCTCAATGGCGGTTTCAAGTTACATGCAACCATAAACTTTTTGACGCTAATTGCACTATTGTAATTGAAAATTATAAAACAACAACGGTGATTGATCTTGACTCTTCAAAAACACAATTAACGAGCTCGGATTTTGGATTACAAGATAATGGTTATTTTACAGGTGGTGAAATTCGTTTTGAGGCCGAGCATAGAGGTATCATTGCTCATGAAGGAAACACGGTGACTCTTGGGTATAAAATGAAAAATCTCATAAATGAAAGTACAGTGGACGCTTATCCGGGGTGCGATGGAAGGGCGGAAACATGCAGAGACAAATTTGATAACGTTATTAATGGGTTATTTTTTAAACATATCCCTATTGAAAATCCAGCTCAGAGGACGACAATATGACAACCCTTTTAGGAGCTCTTTTTTATTTTGCTGCAAGTTATGTTGTTTCTTGGGTAACAAATAATTATCTTTTTCCTCCTTCGACTCCTCCTGGGGCTCCTACCCCTGACTTGCAGTTAACTCAAAATGAAATAGGTACCGTGATCCCTGAGGTATTAGGAACATCGCAGTTAAACGGCACTCTACTTTTTTTTGGAAATGAATGGTATAAAAAAAGAGGGAAATCAGGGGGTAAGGTTCCTCGAAAATGGTATTATATGACATGGGGAGTAGGCTATTGTGCGGGTCCAATTGATACCCTGTATACAATTTTTTTAGATGAAAAAGTAATATGGAATGGGGAGTTAAATTTACCGGCATCTGGAGGAAAAGAAACTATTACCCCAATCTTGGGGTTCACTTGCAATATGAACAGACTTCAGGGAGAAGTAGTCGTTTTCTTTGGCACTCAAGATCAAGCAATTGAATTAGCAGGAACGGAATCATATTTGGCTGTTAATGGGGTTATTCCTGACGGGACACTTGATACTCCTTACAGAGGTCTGTTTTGGATACTGTTTAAAGATTGCATTTTAGGAATAGATCAAAAACGAATGCCTTCTATGCGGGTAGTAGTAAGGAAAACCCCAGAATTACCTTTTAATAATAATCATATTATCGATAAATATGATTACAATCCAATTCACGCATTATGGTATATATTGGAAAAATTGGTTTGTTTGCCATCTACATGGCTAGATTCTGTTTCTTTTTCCAGTACGGCAGATACAATCGGTGGAAACATAGGAGATTCATGGGTAATAGTTGCAGATGTAAGCCCTCATCATACGGCTAGTAATTTATGCGAATTTAATGAAAAATTATATTTTGGATCATACACAGATGGAAAATTATATGAATGGGATGGGGATGAGACATGGGTTGCGGTCGCGGATTCAATATCTGTCGACGGAGGAATCTGGACATTATGTGTTTTTAATGGAAAATTATATGGGGGAACGCAAGAGTATTCAGGAAATGGAGGAAGATTATTAGAATGGAATGGTGTTGATACTTGGGTTGTAGTTGCTCCAGATTTTACAGGTGATCCTTATGCTAATTCATTTGCAAATTGTTTATGTGTTTTTGACGGGGAGTTATATAACGGTACACGATCAAGATGCCTTCTTAAATGGAATGGCGTTGACGCCTGGATAAAAGTAGCTCAAGCAACATCAGATTTAAACGAGATATATTCTATGTGTAATTACAATGGCAATTTATACATAGGTTCTGGAATACCTGCGCAATTATGGATGCTTTCAGGAGGTTCTTTGATTAAAGTCGCTCCTCAATTATCTAACTATTCCTATATTTATTCTTTGATTGTTTATAATGATAAGCTGTACGGATCATGTCGATCGGGGCAATTATTAGAATGGAATGGTGTCGATGCTTGGGTTTTGGTTGCCCCCGCATATGAATATAGAGAAACAGGTTGTGTTCAAAAAGTTATTTTTAGAGACAAGCTATATAGAGGTGAAATCACAGGGTATTTATTAGAATGGAATGGTGTTGACGCCTGGATAAAAGTAGCTCCTTCTATTGGAGATACAAACGTCACTTCATTAATTTTATACGATTCAACTATTTTTGGGATAGCCAATACAGGGGAGCTGAAAAAATTTAACTATTCCGAAGGGATGGGGATTAGCTTAGTAGTAAGAGATTATAAAACAGCAAACAATTATATTTCTAATGTGCTCAGACATATAGACTGTATTATGACATATCAAGTTGATGGTAAATTTCATCCAAAATTAATTAGAGATGATTATTCAGTCGATAACCTTCCTTTAATTGATGAAAATGTGTTGGTTGAAAAACCATCTTTCAGAAGAAAAAGTTGGACGGATACGTTGAACGAAATTAAGTCAAACTATTCACTTCTTGATCGAGATGCAAGTATCATTAATTTGAGAGCTTCCTCAAGCGATCCTGTAGCCTTTGATACAGGGAATTATGGGGTTCAGAGAAGAATAGTAACAAAAACATTAGATTTTTCTCTGTTTACCAAAAACAAGTACGCAGTATGGGCAAGTAAGAATGCGCTGCAAAAGGTTTCGTACCCATTCGCTATTCTTGAATTAACTGTGAACAGACCTTCTTTTCAGTTAACTCCTGGCGATTGCTTTAAATTTTCTTCTGTCGACAATGGTGTATCGAATATGGTTTGTCGTGTGTTATCTATTACAGAAGAGGGACTTAATTCTGAAAAAATTATCATTCAGGCAGCGGAAGACTTTTTTTCAACCTCAAGCACAATAACAGAATATTCGGATCCTTCGCCTCCTTCAGAGGAAGAAGTTGACTACACTATTATTCAGTTTACAAACCAAGAAGTCATTGAGCTTCCTTACGATATGGTGACAGACGCTTCTATTATTCATGTTCTTCCTATCGCAGGGGCTGAATCTGATTTAGATGTAGGGTTTGAATTCAATATATCATCTGATGGCGGAGCATCTTATTTGATGTTTGATGCTATAGAAAATATAACTCCTTATGGTGTTTTAGTTCAGGCGTATTCCGAGGATACACTTACAATAGATAACGAATACGGAATAATTGTCGATTTCTTACATGGGGAAAACCAAATTGAAGATGCTTCTTTCTCCCAAACGCTTAATGGAAGTATTAATGTGGCTCTTTTAGGCGACGAAATCATCTTTTTTGAAACAATGACCCTCATATCAGGTTCCCGATTTAAAATTAATAATGTGATAAGAGGGAGAATGGGAACAGAAAAACAATCTCACGAAGAAAATTCTGTTTTTTATTTTCTAGGAGACTCTCCAGAGACTATCACGCATAGCACTTTTATCTCTGGGGTGGGACAAGACTTTAAAATGGTTCCTTATAATGAGTTGCTTTACGGAGATATTAACGACGCAACCAATATCAATATTAATTTTGAAGGGAAGGCTGAAACCCCATACCCCCCTGTAAATTTAACAGCAAATGGAGAGATATTAACTCCGGGATATACATCTGATATTGTACTTGAATGGTCCCCAAGAATGCGGGGTCTTGGGGCTGGTACAGGTATTCCAGGCGTTATTCTTCCTACAGGGGAACACGAAGGTTATTTTGAAGTTGAAATATGGGTATCCGACGTTTTAATGAGAACGACAACAGATGTTGATTCTGATACATGGACTTATACATCGGCTATGAATATTACAGACAACGGATCACTTGCCGATGTTGTTGTATGTAAGGTTTTAAACTATAGAACAGTAAATGAAACGACTTACGAATCATCACAAGTCCAGATAACCTGCATAAAGGAGTAAAGTATTATGGCGACAACAAATTATGGGTTACATACAATTGATTATGGTGTCACTGGATGGGACGTTATAATGACAACAGACATGGAGATTATTGATCGCGAAATGTATAATAATAGCCAAGATAGGATTATTTGTCATAACAATGAAGTAGTTTGCATGGACAACAATGTTATTATAAAAAGGGAAGGGTAATTTTATGGATTTAAGAGAACACGCAATGACCTTATTAGGGGCGGTTTCAATCAATGGGCAAACAACAACAAAACAGACTATTTTTACGGTTCCTTCTGGAAAAGTTATGGTACCGCATATGGTCAAAATTTATACGGTTTCTGCTACCCTTGCGGGTTTGGTTGATGCTGATTTTGGAGGGGATGCTTCTGGGGGGGACTGGATACAGCAAGTGACCTTAGCAGGGTTAACAGGAACTACCCATCAGACAGCCATTTCTCAGCCGGATCAATCTGTCGGACCCCCGATAGTTCCCGTTCAAAAAATAAGCTACGCCTCGGGGCTATCGTTTGGGATTAAAATCAATACAGGGTCTACCGGCGCGGCTACATTTATTGCGGCTTTATTTGGAATTTTAACAAGTTCATAAAAACAACCAAACGAATATCTAATAAAGGAGGAACTTTGAGCTTAAAATCTTTAATCGTCGTCATTACAGGAATTTTGTTTTTTCAGTCTTTATCATATGCAGAGACTAAAACCCTATCTCCGCAGCAACCTCTTAAACCACAAATACCAATTGTTGATACTTATAAATTCAGATATAAGCATAATTCGGTAACTATGTTTCATTACAATAAAGGAAACGACGAATTTTGGATTTTTGAACCAAATAACCCTGAGCCTAAAAAAGCCCCTGTTATTGTATTTAACCATGGATGGATGGCGATGACCCCAAGTAATTACGGAGCATGGATAGATCATATCGTAAAACGGAGAAATATTGTAATCTTTCCTCGCTATCAAAAAGGGCTCATGACCCCTCCAAAAAACCTCACATATAATGCGATCAAAGCGGTAAAAAATGCAATTTTGATTCTGCAAACAGAGAAAGGGCATGTAAAGCCTGACTTATCTAGATTTGCTGTAGTAGGTCACTCCGTCGGCGGTATTATTTCCGCTAACATGGGGGCTATTGCAAATAAAGAAGGTCTTCCGACTCCTCGTTCTATAATGTGCGTTTTGCCTGGGGTAACATGGAAAAAAGCAGAGGGGATGAATATCCCTTTAGAAAATTTGGCAAAAATCAATAAAAATACTTTACTTTTGACTATCGCGGGAGACAAGGACAGGGTCGTTAAAAATATTGATGCCAAAAGGATTTTTAAAGAAAGTACAAAAATCCTTCTTAAAAATAAAAATTATATATTGCTTAGATCCGATGAACATGGGTTCCCACCATTAATAGCTAACCATTTCACAGCGTCATCGCCGGTTTCACATTATAATAGTTTATCGAAAAAAAATGGTGAAATTAAAACAATAAAATATAATGGAGAATCTCCAAAAGAAAACGAAAAAATAGTCAAAACAAAAACAAGTTTTCAAGAAAGAAGAGTAATTGATGCATTAGATTATTATGGTTTATGGAAGCTTTTTGACGGTCTAACTGATGCCGCTTTTTACAATAAAAATCGTGAATACGGATTAGGTAATACTGACAAACAGAGGTTTATGGGTGCTTGGAGTGACGGGACACCTGTTAAAGAAATAGACGTAAGAACAAATTTATAATAAGCTAAAAAATCAAAAAGGAATTTAGAATAATGAAAACAAAAACAAAAACAAAAACAAGAATAATGACAGTGTTGGTGTTGGTGATATCTTTATTTCTTTTCTTCCAAAAAACGAGTTTTCCGGCTCCCGGAGATACGATCAGTAAAAGTATACGGGTTTCTTGGACAGCCAATACGGAGGATGATCTTGCTGGATATAGAGTATATCTCGCAAAAGAACTTCTTATTGAAGTCCCTGACCCAACGGCAACCAGTGTTGAGATCGTTGCTGAAAATTTGATTGAAGGGGAGAATATTTTCAACCTGACGGCTTATGATACGTCAGGTAATGAAAGTTTTTTCTCAAACGATACTGTTTTGGTTTATGATGGAACAAGTCCATCTGAACCTTCGCATGTTACGGTGCAAACAACACCCCACACAAGGGTAACGATAGAAACATGGGAATAAGATATGCCTGGAACATTCTCATATAAAAGGGCGGATGGAACAACCGATTTACAAACCTTGCATACCTGCGATATCACAACCGGCTTTGCGGATGATATGTCTAGTTTTTCCGCAGGGAATGACTTTACGGATAATAGGAAGCAGGGCTCAAACTTAATTGAGTTTGATTATAGCAGCTCAAATGCCTGGCGTTATATCCGCCGTGTTTTGACTGTTGATAGCGCGATTGACTGGACGGCAAACGATTTCACTTGGTGGTTTTATTATACTGCAAAATCAGAACAGGTCTTAGGTCCATCAGATTCGATTGTAGTTCGGGTTTATTCTACTGCTACGGCAGGGACTGATTACGTTGAGTGGGAATTGACAGGTCATACGACAGATGGATTATTCCCTGCCTTAGTTGCCTCTTGGAACCGGTTTATTTGTTCTGGGGATAACCCTACGACCGTGGGGGGAACCGGGGCAACATTAACAGCGGTTCGGGTAGTTGAAGTCAGATTTTATTTCACAAACCCAAACACTCAGAATGGCGATCCGGACTTGGCAATTGACTGGTGGAAATCAGGCAATACGGTACAGGTAACGGCAGGTACATCCGCCAGCCCTGCTGATATTGAGAGTTTATCGACATGGGATGCTGTAGGTTCTGATCCATCAACCGATCCTGGTTACGGTTTAATTGGTTTGAGAGATGTTTTTATTGAGCTTTGGAACGGAATGCAGTTTGGCGACGGAACAACAGCAACTTATTTTGCAGTGGAGAATACCTTTGTTTTTAACAATCAGTTCAGTGTAGCTGCTCAACATGATTGGCGGGTTAAAAATAATGCTACTCTGAGAGTTGGGAAAAAAGATGTCCAGACCCAGGGCAGTTATGCCGTGAATGGCTGTTCTCTTGTCACACCGGATGTAGCCATTGATGGCGATACCGATTACCCAATGGCTGATTTTATTGTCGAAGGCGGAAGCAGTTTTACCAATAAGCTCTTGGCGTACGCTTCAAAATTCTATAGATGGAAAGACGTGTTTTTCGGTCTGGCCGCGGGTAGTGCAGGTGAGATTGATCTTATCGATTGTGACTTCGACACGTGTGAAAATATCGAATTCAGAAGCTCTACCCTGAAGATTAAAGATTGCAAATTCCATGATCCCACTGGAGATGGTTACATAGGTACCGTCTACGTTGCCCCTCAGTCTATAGACGGTATTCAGGTCTTTAACTGCACAAGAGGTTTCTATTTTAAAGCTACGATGGAAATGACTAACTATGTTGCTACGGACAACACATACGATTTAGTGGTCGATGATGGTTTAACCGTGACCTTAGTTAATTCCACTTTCGATAAAGATAAAATATTGCAGGTATAAATATGGAAAAATTAGAAGAAGTAGTGATGGCGTATTATAAAAATATTGTCCCCTTCATGAGTTCTGTTAAAGGGAAAGGTGTTGCAAATAGAGCTTTTCTTGATAAATATAGTGACTTAGGTTGGAGACAAGACTGGAATAATCTGGGGTCTAACTTGCGGTATACCCTGAAGGTGGGGAGAAATTTTACCCGTGATTTAGGAGAATTAGCGAGCAGAAATGGGTGGGGGGATGCTGCAAAGAAAGCTGAGATCATTCCTGTTCAAAGCAGGATCATTATCTTGAAAGAGCCCTTGTGCGATAAGTGTGAATTGGCGCCAGTTACCACCTATAATTGGTGGAAAACAATGGGTTATAGGGAAGGGTTTGGGACTCTGATTGATGCTTTTGTAGAGGATCAGAAGAAAGCGATGGTCTACACACGGTATTGCATCGGTCAAATTACTGCAAATAAATGGCATCTGACTACAGAAGGCGCGGAAGCCTTCGCTTTGCTTGAGGGATTAATCGGGGCGATCAGGTGGTCGTTTTCGTGTGTATCTGAAACTTATTCAGCAAGAGACATCCGCCATTTAGGGAAAGAAACAACAGTAACGGGTATGCAGAAGCAATGGGATATCCCAAATTTCGCTCCATCCAAGGTAATGAAGTTTGACCGGGAATTATGCAAAGAATGTGAACTCAATTTGATTGAGGTTTAAGATGGCTGCAATCGTTTTAGAAAAATATACATGGGACGCGACTACCTATGAAGGCGGTAGTGTTGAGGTGGGGGTAAAGATATACGCTTTGAATGTGAGTGATACCGCAGTAGTAAATCAAACTACAGACGCTCAAGGAGCTATAGCCCAACAAAAGGTTGAGGCCAATTCCCATTCAGTTGCGACATCAACAACAACCACGACAGCCAGGAATCCTCATGACATCCGGTGCTTGAAGTACGGGTTACAGGCTTTTTCTATAAGCCAGGATATTACAGAAGCATTGGTAAGTATTTTCTATCTGGACGAGAATACTCATATCACAGAGGCAACCAAGGCTACAGTCGCAGCGTATACTGGAATAAGCGTAAACCATACAACAGACAAAATAACAATGACTTCGAATCATACGCTTAATGAATTGTACGATTATCTGCAGGTCGAAGCTGTTGACGATCCCCAGGCAGATGTGCTTGAAATCCTCTCGACAACTGACGGAATAAACTTCGTTTGCGAATATGACCTTGAGCTCGACAATTGCTTGCTCTCGGCGGATGGACAATATATCGATTGCGGGAGCAATGATTTTACAGTTGTGAGCAGCGGTAATTGCACCGGAAGGGTGAAAGATGTGGATGGTACATATTGCCACTTAACTGTCAATTGCAATGTTAACCTTGCGGGTGTACAGATAAGAGACGCCGTTACCCATGTAGTGTATATGAATGAGCAAGTGGCGTCTGGCAAGGCAACAGAGGTCTTTCTCCACACATCTGACCTGGATGTAGAGATAAGAGTAAGAAAATCCAGCGTTATAGGAGGGGGTCTGAGGTATATCCCTGTTACTGTAAACGGAGAGATTACAGCGCAAGGGTTGAGTATTATTGTTAATTTAACAGAAGATTTGAATCTTTAAGAGGAGGGGATCGGTATGAGCGATACTATTTTGGGCGGTAATTTTACAATTTATTACCTTGACGAAAACAGGCAGAAGCGGCTTTTTTGGACAGGGGCAGCTACTGGTACGAATACAATGAATGAGTTATACTCGGCACTGCAGGATCATTTTGACAATTCTTTACAGATGGATGACGGTGTGCCTATGTCCGCGCAGACTCCTGTTGAGTATACAGTAGGAGCAATTGACTCAGGGGATCTAAATCCTTGGTATATCTCATATGAGAGCATGGAGCATATGACAGGTGGTGCTTTAAAGACCGCTGGATGGACGAGAAGCCTTCCCGGTGATGGAACCGGTGCTGTAGGGCTTGTCGTTGCCCCTGTTATCAATGCGACAAACAATATAGTTACCGGCGATATTGGACTCGATATCACCCACGCTGACGGTGACGCAGGGACATTGCTTGATGTAATCGATAACGGAGGTACAGTCGATTACCTGGTGATCCGCCCAGACACAAACGAGCTTGCGAATGATTTCAATAGCACATCTGGGAATCTCACCTGTAATGCTCATAATGCCACTCAGCCAGCAGCAGCGACCTCTGGTGAGCAAATATGGGCAAACCTGTATTCCATTGGTACAATCGAAGCAGATACCCATATCTATATTTACCGGGGCGCAGTAGCCGATGGTGAAAGAGAAAGACTCGTATCGATTGCCAATGACACGCAGGATTGGTGGGGAGATGGACACATTGATAGATGCCTTTACATTAGGGATTTTACACAAGCCGATAATCCTATAATTGATGGTGGGTATGTATCCATTTTTGCAAGAAAGGGCAGTACTCTATACGACAGTTACGAGGCCGCGAATTCTATCACATCTGGTGGTAGGAATCCAATTCCGCTGGCGACTGCTCCTGATCTTGATAATACCACTGGATATAAGAGTATTACTTTCACTGCTGCTGCCGGCAATTGGGCTGTTGGTAATGAGATATCTGGGGATACTTCTGGCGCCCGCGCAATCATTACCAAAATAGATACCCCTGGGGCAACACAGACCGTTCATTACTATTTGCTCGATGACCCCCAGACTGATTTCCAGACCGCGTCTGAAACATTGACAAATGAAGATGATACCGGAACAGGGACAAAGAACGGAAGCGCTCCTGCTGATCAGGGTCCAGCTTTGAGCACATGGTTCACTGCGAATACGCCCCCGACCGTAGGTGCTGGTGGCCATACCCATGTCAATTATGACATCGATGACGATGGTTTAGATGAGAATTACGCCATAACCATTGACTGTAACCAGAATCCTTTGACTGAGGTTTACGAGTGGTTAAAATATGTAACTCGAAGGGGGAATACCGTAACCACTGACACCGACGGCCTGGAAGCTGAGCAGTACATTGGTGGAGAAGTTTATTTGGAATGGTCAGGAACGGTAACTGGTACGATTGCAGAGGGCGAGGATGTTACGCAGGCTGGGTCGGGCGCAACAGGAGTTATCCAGTCATACGACGCCACTGATAAAGTTATGTTGCTCAGGAATGTTAGAGGAACATTTAACACAACCGGCGTTATAACCGAGAATACCAACAGCGGTACAGTTACACCCGATACCGCTGCTGTGACATTCTCCCCGAAAAAGCAGTCTCCTTTTGGTACTTTCGCGGGCGGGACATTCTTTGGCGCAAGAGGGGTTCTTTTAGCCGATTGGTCAGCAGCAGATGAAAATGCCTTCCAGTTAACTCCCATCGAAGGTGGGACAAAGACCAGACCGACTGCTATCACAATCGAAGTTTCAAACCTGATAGGTGCGGGTCAGGCTTCCACTACAGACGACAGAGTTACGATATTCAGGCTCACTGGGTTAGGTGGCAGCATTGACAAGACTGAGTATTCAGCTGCAGGTGGCGAGGCTATTGGTGACGCAACATTGGTGGTTGATTCAGTTATTGCTCAGGACGTTCCTGGAAAGACTGCTGGAGGTGTGTTAAGGATCAGGGATGAATCCGATAACAATAAAGAATATAGGATTCGGTATGACTCATGGTCAACATCTACATTTACCTTGGCGAACATTGTTGTGCCCAGTGCAGATGTGGGAACAGACACGGATACCATCGTAGAATCAGGCGCATTTGCAAGTGCTAAACGAGGTGATTTGGTTTACAACCACACTCTGTCAGAGGTATCATATGTTACCAGTGTTGACGATGACGACACTATTCAGATATCTCCGGCCATTGCAGGACAGACTTCGACAGATTCTATTGAGTTGAATTGTTGCCCGATTGCGATTAACACATTAGATGATGTGTTCGTTCCCCTTCTTGACCAGCACGCAGTCGCAACCGAGGCGAGTACGTCTATTGTTTACGCTGATCCTATTTATTTCAGGGTTGTTGTCAGAAATTCTGCAAACAGTACTCCGATTATCCCATTCTCAACTGATGATGCTACCAGCGGATCTGACAGGTCGATTGCGACAATTAGAACAGAAGATACAATTAAATCATAAACCAACGATGCGAGGATTGAAATATTTCCTCGCATCATAAAGGATAAAAAGTATGTATGATCTTGAAGCGATGCGTAATGTGGTTAAAAAGTGTGATGACAATATCAAAGTGTTTGAAAAAGCTATTGATGGTGAACTTGAAACTAAAAGAGAATATCAAAAAATTGTAAGAGATCTGGAGGATAAACTCAGAAATGAAAATAGAAGTCCACACGCACCTATCGCCAAGAGTAGTTGAGGTATTACCTCCAACAACGAATACAACTGTACAAGAAATTGTTGATACCCTCCGCGATTGGGAAGATGATAATTTATCATATGAAAGACTGATCTCAGCAGCAGGGAAGGAGAATTTGGGTGGCGGTGTAACTGTAGGAATTACAGCTACCCTGCAGAACGCCAGGTTGATGTTCTCTGGCAGGACTGTACCAATAGGGGACGTCGGCCTCTGTACTGCTGATAACGTAAAAGGTGATACCCTTGTTGCCTCTGCCGGAAGCTTTATTACCGACGGAATTTACAAGGGGTGTACTGTTTTTAATCTGGATTCTGTTTCCATGGCAGGTGTATCAGAAGTGGTGTCCGAAACTGAGTTGAAGATGTTTCCCTTGTCCGGCGGTACTCGTGACGACTGGGCAGACGGCGATCGTTACATGACCTACCCCAATGTGCAGTGTAATATTTTAGGGGGAAACTTGGTTGCCGTAGATGACACTGGTTCTGAGCTATCTCCAGTCATGCAATCCCCCAATGTGCAGATCGTAAGGTCAAGTTCTTCCAGTGCTACTATATCCGATATTTCGTCTATCCTCTGGGATGTCATCTTTGTGAGTGACCATACGGGTGTGGCTGGAACTGATTATCCGATTGGAACAGCTGGAACACCAGTGAATAACCTGACAGATGCCCTCGCTATCGCGAGGAGAGAAGGGATCACGAAATTCAACGGCAGAGGGACTTTTATAGTCGAGGAATCTTTTTCCGAGGGAACTGCTGTTTCTGATAACATTTTGCTTTTAACCTTGGACTTGAATGGGCAACATGTTGTTAACTCGGACTTTTCGAATATGATATTGATAGGGGATTGTGCCGAGCCTATCCGCGCTGACAGGTGTATTATTAACGGTATGGAAAATCTGGCCGGGGTATTTTCAGAGTGCGGACTGCAGGGGAACATCTCATGTGACCAAACGGAATGGGCAAGATTCTTTGCCTGTTACGGGTTAACAAGCGATAACGTAATTTTCGATATGCAGTGCTGTGCAAAAGTGGGCATGGCTGATTCCAACCTATCGGTGGAGGTCGCGAACATGACTGATTCCGGAGCAATCTTTATTAAACATGGTGCGGGGAATGTTACGGTGGGTCCATCGAACACAGCAGGAACAGTCCACATAGGCGGGGAGGCGAAGCTGGTTGGTGGTGTCCCTGACGGTGTGACCTTGATAAATGATACAACCGCTCATTTGGTTTGGTCAGAAGCTACCGAGAATAGCACTGTGCCCGGGACATTCGGTCAGACGTTAGGTCTCGTCCAAGAAAATCAATCTATGGACCAAATGATTTACGATGCTAACAGCCAGCTTATTTCAGCGAGAATTCGTTTATATGATTCCGCAGCCAATGTAGGAACCGATACTGGCGTAATAGCCACATACACTATGACATCGACATATTCTGGCACAGAGCTGGCAACATATAAGGTTGAATTATCATGAGTGTAGCTTTAGTCACAAAAGGGAGGATAGTACCTGTAAGGGTTGTGAATGAGGGGGGGATATCCCAGGTGATTCACGGCATAGAAATCTCTGTTTCTAACATAGGGCTTGATCTTGTTGTTGTTGGCAGTTCCCAACTCGATTTATCTGTGGTTGCCCAGGGAATTAACATAACTGTAGACGCCCATGATATTGATGTTAACGCAGTAGATATAAAAGAGGGGATTACGATCATATGAAAGTTTCAATGAAACAGGGTGCTGCAAAAACTCTCACATTTACTTACACCGATTCTGCTGGCAACATTATTGACGTCAGCGCTTGTACTTTCACTTTGGCTATCCGAAAGAGAACAGAGAAAATTTTTGAGATTGCGGATGCGGGGTTTGACAAGACGGAGGGAGCAGCCGGAAAAGCAAGTTGCGTAATAACAGCCACGATGTCGGATATTGTACCCATGTTGTACGTGATGGAAATAAAGTGTGTGTTTGATGCTAACAATGTGGATAAATCAGACGATATTGATTTCGAAATATTGAGAAGTACAACTTAAATTCTTAAGCTATTTTTTCGTGCATATTAACGCACACTCCGCTATTCGTTTTTGTTTAAACGCCCGCTACGGGGCTCTGAGAGCTTTCGGTCTGTAACCCACCGAATTCACTAACTAAAAAAGCAGTGCCCCGATCTTCCGAGGCACTGCTTTTTTATTCTTTAATTATTCTTTAATTATTCTTTAATTATTCTTTAATTATTCTTTAATTATTCCTGTTCTTTTTCCTTTTTTCTTGCCTCTCCCGCTTCAGTTCTCCTGAGAGTTCTTTTAAGTTTGATAACCTTCCATCTTTCAACGGCATCAGCATCGGTAGCTATTGCAAAACGATTCAGGTACTGCCTGTAGAGATGGAATAAGCTTTTAATTTTTTCAGCCCCATCTCTCATTGAAAGGTACCGGATCAAAGCAGGTTGTAGTTCCCCAATTACAATGATCAGATTTAAAGAGATCATATCAATATTATTTGGTGGATCAGGAGAAATAGAACTTGCCTTTATTTTACCGAAGATCTGATCCATGCTACCAAGCACAATTAAACAATCGGCGATTTCTTCATAAACATGATCCGCATTGTATCGGCCTCTTCTCCGATGACAGAGTGCAGCGGTTAACTCAGCACCTTCCTCGATCATTTGGTAGATTTGCTCATCTTCTCCCAGTAAATCCAAACACCTTTTCCCAATAGATTCTTCGTCCAATTGATGTCCTCCTTTTTTTCTCTTATAAAATAATTAGATTCCCGATTTGTTCATCCATGTCCTTGTGTGTAACCATAATCGTCTGCTCAAGGTTAGCAGAAATCAACCCTGCGGCCAGGGCAGCGGTTCTGGTCACGTCACAGCCAGCACTGGGTTCATCAAGTGCGCAGAAACTGCTGTCAGCAAACAATTTACCTATTGCGAGTCTCAATGCTATGCCGAGTATATCCAATGTGCTGCCCGAAGGAGCGGAAAGGTGGTTATCGACCAAGATCCCTTTCTTTGAGATACTGAGTTTTGACGGCTTACCCCTGAATAAACTGAAATAGGTTTCGGTTACGCCGAGTAATTTTTGCCAAAGAAGATTTGATATATTTATCCGTGCTTCCCTGACAGCGGATATAAGACCCGAATTGCGTTGGATATCTTTTATCACAGTTTTCTGCGCTTCGAGTTTTTTATCCAAGGTTTCCCGTGATTTCGCAATGAGTTCATTCTCCTTAACAATAGCTTCCCTTGTTTTATCCAAGGTTTCTTTTTTGCTGCCCATGTCGGCAAGTTCTTGTTTCAGCTTTCGCAAATCACTATCAGTAGATTCCTTGGAAAGGATGAGGGTAGTTTCTCCCTGCTGGAGTTGAATGAGATCAGCATTGAGCTTGTTCAACTTTTCCTTTAGATCATCTAACATTTTCCTATCAGTTTCCAGACTGGCAATCGCACTTTGCTGTTCCTTGTTTTTTTCAATTAGCAAGGCAATATCATCGGCTGTTACGTTACCCTTTGGTTCTTCCGGGGGTTTAGTTACAGAAAGCGCGAAAGGAATCGTGCTTCTTTCCACAATTAAATCAATATTGTTTAGTTCAACTTTGTGCTCTGCAAGCCATTGGTTTTGCTCCAGTTGATAATCCTGAGCTTCGTTAGCAACATGGAGGTCTTCCTGGTTAAGTCCCATCTCGCTTTCCAGCGTGGTTGCTTCATCCCGCAGAATTTTTATTTCCTGGTTAATTCCAGCGTTTATCCTTTCTGCGGTTTCCTCATCATGAAGTTCGGTTTCACATGCAGGACAAATACGATCCTTGATAATCTGTTGTATCTTCGCTGTCACAGCGACGTTCTTTTCTGTGATCTGCTTTTGCTGCTTTGCTATCTCGGAAACTAATTCTTGTCTGTACAAAGAAAAGGATTCAGCATCGCCCTCCCATACAGCATTGGGTCTTATTTTGTTTAACAGTGGTAATAATTCCTGATCGTAAAATGTGTATATATCTAAAGCTTTGAGCATATCCTCCGCTTTCGATATTTCGTCCAGGGTTACAAGATGAACACCTTTTTGTTTGGCAATACGGCCATCAATCTTTTCGATATCCTTTTCCGCAGTATTCACAGCTTTTTCGTTGCGCTCCTGCCCAGACCGGCATTCACGAAGTCTGTAACCCGCCTCAATATCTGCATCTTGCGCCTCGACATTCTGCTTAAGCAGTTTATCCTGTTCGGGTGCGATCTCTTTTAATTTATTGTCAACTTCATCCGTGCTTTCCAGTTTTGGAAGCTCAAGGATTCTCGCCTCTGTATCCTCGAGTTGAGCAATAGCCTGATTCTTGGCGTCGTGACTGTGGGTCAGCCGAGTAGAAAGGTCTTTAATCAGGTTGTCGACATCCTTCATGTCTATCAACTCCTCAATGAACGAGGCTGCAGCAACCGAGCCCAGAGAGATAATCCCTCTGATATTATCCTGTGGAGCGATAATAAGCTTGGATGCCGACTGCACATTTGGCAGATCGAAAAGATTTGCTATGGCCACAGACACTTCCTTTTGCCCTGTTACAAGCGGATTTGTATGGCCTTTCTTGAACTGACCCCTGTATAGCTCGGCGCCTTTCAAGGATCTTTGGCAAGTGTAAGTCTCGCCTTTTACAAGAAATACCGTCTCGGTAAACAGCGAAGTTTTGCCGAAACCCCATGTTACGGTTTCTTCGAGTATCTGTGGTAGGAAGCCAGCTCCGAACCAGTTATAACTGATGCCGAACAAAACGCTGGACTTTCCCTTCTCGTTCTCACCCCGGATAACATTTATACCAGGCTTAAAGTTAATAGTCTTGTCCCTGTGTATCATGAAATTCTTTAAACGTACGCTAACTAATTGCATATCCAAGCTCCCTTAATTGCAGTTTGTGATCTTCTCCCAACATCGACCCAAGCGCTTTCCATGTATCAATGCTCTCAAACGAGGTTTCTTCAAGGCTCTCCAGTCCGATAGCCTCCACCACAGTAGCGTTCTGGATCATATACGCTACGCTATTCTTGCGAAAATCCGCAATTTGGGTGAGGATTAAAGGTGCTTCGGCAGCAGTAACACTACCTGTGACCTTTATAAACCCTGCGGATGCCAAGGCATCTACGGGGTTTTGTAAATCGTTATAGTGTAATTCTGAATACGTTCCTATTACGCTGTTCTGAACCAAGCTTTGTACCACTTCAAGTTCACCAGTCGTGGTATTGAGGATGTGCGTCACCCTCGGTGTTGCGGCTTCCTTTACATTGTAGGGAGCGAAGCTGCCAAGCATATGGACATTCCCTACCTTACGAGCCGTGTGTTCGTGCCCGGAAATAACCTGCCTGAACTCTTGGGCTTGTTCCGGAGTTAAGTTTAAGGAATGATCTTTGTTGAGCGCAAAGAAATTATCGTAATTGCAGTGCGTGATTAATGTGCAGTCCTTACTGCTGTAGTCACTTAGTGCTTTATCGAAGATTTCTTGGTTGCCGAGATGCGGGATCATTACAAGGCTTTGTTCCTTTATCCGCGTAGGCTCTGTAACCAGAGTTATATCAGAATCCGGCATAAGGCCTGCAATCTGGTCGAGAAAATCGAAACTGGACATCGTTACTGTATTTCTTGACAGATCATGATTACCCGCAAGTATCCAAATCCGTTTCGGGTGTTCCCGCATTGCGTGGAGAATTGCGAGGAGTGTGGACAACGAAACGAGATTCGCATCGAATAGATCCCCGGCAATGATTATCTCTTTGTCCTCGTTTTCCTTGAGGAAAATGTGTAAAAGGGTAAGTTTATCACTCTCGAACTGACGAAGCGAGCTGTCAGTTACACCCGCAGTTCTCGACAACCCCATGTGCAAATCTGAGATTAAAGCATATCTATCAGACATTCAATTGCTCCTTTTGCTGTAGGGAATTGCTTGCAATTCTCTACTGTTAATTTCCAACTGGGCTGAAGGGTAGCAAACTCTGCTATCTCCGCCAGCATCCACTCGTCATTTTCTAAGGTGTGAACCAAAGCAAAACCGGAACACCCTGCCTTTTCCCTTCGAAGCATACGAGGCCTTTGCGGAAAGGCTGCCTTAGTCAACCGGAAACCTTTCTTCAACCCTTTCACCTCCAGGGTTGCAGACTTACCTTTGGAAAAAAGGAGGTAGTCTGCAACCTGGGCAGGGATAATTCGTCCGGCAGCGCGGGCATCGAGCAAGCGGTCAAAATCAAAGGTAACATCTTTTTTCTGTATGGCTACCAATACCTTTTGCACTGCTTGCTCAGAAACCTTTCCCCTGCTTCCCGTGGCTTTGCGTTTCTTACGGTCGGCAAGGGTTTCGAACTCTTTGTTTTTACTTTTAATCTTCACCGAGATCCTTTTTCAACAGTAAAATTATGTACATCCGTAAAGAATACCCCAGTTCTTTTGCTTTTTTCCTGGCATCTTTGTAAATCCCCAGGGGAACATTTCTTAATAGATACGACTGGAACCCTTTCTTTTGCTGTGCCATTGTTATTATTTTCCTAATTTTTAAGGTTTAGTATTTTTTTTTTTCAGCAACCAGTAACAGAATTAGATACCCTATTAAATCTGAAACAGTATCCTCTGCAATTAATTTTGGGCCCCGGTTGCTTAACCTGGATAGTTTGTCATCAATCCGGACATAGATTTGTTCTATGCTGTCAGCTGTGCTGAAAATCCGAACTGGATTGACAACGGAATCCCCATAATCTTTGTTCTTAAGCAGAACTAAATCTCTTATCCTGTTAAACTCTTCAGCTATCATTTGTTGGGTATCAATCTGCATTATTTCTTATCCTTTTGTTGAATATACCAGCCTTTTCCATCTCTCACCGCTGTGCCCTGTATAGAGCTCACCCAATGCCTGGAAGCTTTTGATACTCCACTTCTTAAATGATTGGACTTTATTTTCAACCGCGGCTTTCTGGATAGAATGGTTTTGCTTTTTAATTGCATTATTTCTTTTCCTTATCTTTTAGCTGTTTTAATTGTTTTAATTGTTCCAAAGATTTATCTATGTTCTTTTTCGTAGCTTCTGCTCCAACATCGGTTAATGAGCCGAAATCCTGACCCAACATAATATCGGATTCGAGTGGAACAGTCATATCCGCATACGGAGTTCTCATGCATTTATGAAATACCGGCAGTGACTCGTGTAGTGTCGAGCCTGAGATAAAAAACACAAGCTCGTCATGAAGAGGAAAGATTATTCGCGCGCCTCCTCCATGAAAATGACCTGTGCGGATCATCTCACATATTGCCAATTTAGTCATTTCAGAAGCACTTCCCTGTATTTCAGAATTAACAGCTCGACGTTCAGCTTCAGCAGCTTTGTACTTGTCCGACGATTTTATGCTGTCCTGAAGGTGTCTCCTTGCGCCCAACCTTGTGACTGCGTAACTTAATTCTCTCGCCTGATCGATAACTCGTTGCTGCCATATTGCGAGCCCCGGATAAGTAGCATCCTTTGCTTCCAGATAAGTCTGAGCAGATTCTGTATCAGTTACCAGCAACTTTGCAAGCTTTGGCGCTCGGCATAAATATTGGCTTGAGAAATTTACCTGCTTTGCTGTATCGCGGAACTCGTGAACTTCCGGATTCTTAAGGTTAGCAACAAATTTATCATAGTCACCGAACTCCGATCCCTTCTTCTCGGCGATTGAAGCCCCTACCAAACTATGCAGATCCTTGAGATGTTCACCTATGTAGCAGGATAGCATGTTCTCGTCCTGTGAGGCATCTGCAGCCAACCGTAATTCCTGGCCGGACCAATCCATAGAGCAAACAAACCATCCTTTAGGAGCCCGAACAACACCTCTAACAGCAAGGCCCTCTCCCTTTTTAGGTAACTGATTCAGGTTCGGCTGCGAAGGCGTAAATCTACGGGTTACAGCCAGACTTTGCCCCAGACTTGCATGGATTCTACCGTCTTTCCAATGGGCCAGCACAGGGTATGGTGTGTAATAAAGGCCTTGTCTCGTGTTAATAGCTTTAATCTCTTTTATAACGTTCAAGATCCTATGTTCAATCGTTGCAGAATCAAGATCGAGTGCAAGCATATGAGCTATTGCAGGGTTATCAACCTGCGGATTTCCTTGAGTAATCCCCTTTCTTCTCATAATCTTTGTTGGTATAGTCCGAAAGCGAACAGGTAAATCCCATGTATCGTAAACCAACTCCTTGATATGTTTATTTTTTTCAACGTCGAACTCCGGCTTCGGTTCGAAACAAGCAGCCAGAGTTTTGTTAATTGAATCCAAATCCTGGGCTTCGCACAGGTCAGCAAGTTCCGGTTGCCCCTGCTCCCGCATAGCCTCGGCAACCTTTTCAACTAAACGGGCTCTACAATCCAACTTCTTTCCAGTTAATCTTAGGAAAGCTTCTTTTCCTAAGCCCGCATCAAAGAGAGGAACGAACTTACTTCCCGGCCAATCGATTGAATGTAGGTAATTAAAAAGCTCTTCTTCCAAGCGTAAAAGTTCCTGCTGATCTTTCGTTTCCAGCTCCTTAAGACAGACAAGATCAGGTGGAAAACCGTTAATAAAAGCCTCCGCCACCCAGTATTGTGTTAATAGTTCACAAGCCTCAAAAACAGGGAGCGTATTCTCCAATTCCAGAGTAAACTTGAGTCTGTTGTACAATGCTGCGGTAACAATCGTATCGTCAGCGCCGTAGCTCAAGACCTCATCACCAGTTAGCTCGTCCATGGTACGACCTTGGGTAACATCTTCGTAGCTGGTTTGGTCGTAATCAAAGTATTGTTTAGCGCAAGATTTCAAGCCCAGTCTCGTGTTCTCGTCAACGTAGGATTTCATTATCCGCGTATCGACTACGTTTGAAAGCCACCCTCCCATGTTATTGTAGATGACCGGAAGCTCAAAGCTGGAATTATGAACTGCTACCGGAATCCCTTCCGGTATCGTATCAATAACATCTGCAAGATCGTCTAAAGAAAAATTATGGCAATCTTTGTGGTCAATAGGTGTATAATACGTAATCTGCAAGTTATCCCCACAGGTAATCCCTACTCCTGTAATCGTAGAACCAAAAACATCAACAATATTAGGCTTTTTTCCGCTACCCTTTTTCGTTTCCCTGATAGCATTTACCCATTCTTTACTTTCGGCAGGGGTTGTTGTTTCTAAGTCAAGAGCAATAAAAGGTGATCTTTTAATGTGGTCTTTTAGAGTTTTTAGATCCTGTTCAGCTGAGCTTAGTGCTACCTCCCCTGCATATTCAATTAATCGAGGGTGAGTATCAGGTGTTACTTTTTGAACCAAGCCTGCTTCGATCCTCATGGGGGAATAGGCTGTGTTAACATGTTGTGGATAAAACTTGGCACACTGGTAACTGCTGTATACCTCCTCCCTGTTGGCGAGGATCTTTCTGAACGGTTTGAAACTATCCGGGTTAAGGAGGTATAAGGTTTCTGTTTCTAACATCTCTTTCATTTCGGCTAACCCTTCGTCTCCGTATTTCAAAACCATACCCTCAAAAGCTTTCTTTCCAAAACCCTTTGCTCCTGGAAGGCAATCGGAAGCATCTCCGACTAAAGCTTTGTAAATAGGGATCTGACTGTTATCGCAAGCCGGAGACAGCTCTGGATTTAATGTTTCATTCAGAAGAACATCAACTTCACCTTCTTTCTGAAGAGCGAGCATATCACCGTCCCGCGACCACACAAGCTTCTTACCCTTCAGGTTTTTGCAGAGGTAAGCGATAATATCGTCCGCTTCGGTCATATCCTGCTGTACGACCAGACCTCCAAGGCTTAGTAGAGCTTCTGACGATAATTTGATCGCCTCGTTGAAAGAATCATATCGTTCCTGTGATAACTTAGCACGTTTTGCCTTGTAACCTGCGTACATGTTTTTTCGCAGGCGATTGCCATCGAAGCCATCTAATACCAGCACTGTTTGGTAAGGTTTGAAACCGTAAAGCTCAATCACTCCTGCGTAGGAATATAGAAATAAATCTGCGCCGTATCTGCCCGAGTTCACAAATTCAGACTTCCCATTTTCAAGTTTAACCGTCTTTCCAAATTCTAAATCCTGGCCAGCATAGCAGCATGCCCTTATGATTGAACTCGCATCAATTATAAGCCTGTCGGTGTCCGGAAGTTTTTCTAATGAATCGTATGGGATTGTACCTTTCATTATCATTATCCTTTTATTTTAACTAAAGAGTTTCTTAAATCCACATCTAAATCTTTAAGCGTTAAAAGCCACGTGACATATTTCTTGGGAAGGTCTTCCAACTTTGTCCCTTTGAGCTTGCCAAATGTCATGTGGGTTATCTTTTTAGGTTTGTAAATCTCTTCGTGAAGTTGAGGCAGGGTCAGCCCAGAATTCTTGACCATACGTTTGAGCAGTGTGAGCGTTACCTCGACATCCGAAAGTGCCGAATGGGCAAGAATATCTTTACGGACTCCAAGATCATTGTCCAACTTTAACCAGTATCTGAGAGTGCCGAGCTTATGGTCAGGAGCTTCAGGGTAGATGAATCTTGCCGCCTTTAATGTGCAAAATATGCCAGTGATTTGCCAATACTTTTTTAGGAATCTCAAGTCAAACTGAGCATTATGCGCAATGAGAAAAACGTCCTCAAAGTAATCTGGCTCAAACCGCTTAAGAGCTTCTTCCACAGTGGGGCATCCTAAGACATCCTTGTCCGTTAACCCATGTGTAGCCGAGGCTGAGGCTGATATGGGGATGTTAGGGTTCACTATCTTCTCAAATCTGGAGAGCTCAATTAAACTTTCGCTCACCTCAACAAATGCGATTTCAACTATACCGTCCTTTGTGGGGTTAAACCCAGTAGTCTCGGTATCTGAAATTAACAGCCTTTGTGTCACTTGGTCATCCTCCCTTGTATGTGCTTCCATGTTCTTCTTAAATTGATCCTCGATATCGTTGTCTGGGACACCCTAAACAAGTCCGCGATTTGTTTAGGGTGTCCTTTTTTTAAGCATTTTTCTTACTCCTAACACTTTTTTATTATCAAGCTTGCTATTTGCGCAGTCCTCTCCGCTGCGTGTGAATCCCTTCTTCATATATTTTTCCAGATATGACGTGAGTTTATTTTTGATACTGTCGTTTGGGATATCTTAAATTTTTTGGCTATCTCCTTTTGTTTGTGGCCAGTCTTAACCATGCTTCTGATTTCCAAAACGTCCTTCGGTTTCAAAACAGTTGGTATCTTAGCCCTCTCGCTGCGATCCAATAATATTAGATGAGCAGGATTCACGCATAAGTTTTTTTTGCAAGACTTATAAACGTGCATCCCTTTGGGAATTTCCCCGAACGTCAGGGTATAGGCAAAGCGGTGAGCATACAAAACTTTCCCCCTGAAACCAAATCTGCCGAGACCTTTGCAATTGTATGTCCCAGTCCAATTCCAGCAATCTTCGGGACCACCAACCTCAACTTTTTCCCAAAACCTTGCCTTATCTTTTTCATCAATATTACTTTTTCTTCTCTGTGCTTCCTGTTTGCTGCGGATAGCGATTCTTTTCGCTATCAGCAGGTTACGGATTGTCCCTATGGAGCAGGAGTAAATCTCGGCCAATTTGGTCAAAGTGTGTACCTTTTCAGAGGAATAGAGGTCAGCAATTTCTTGCTTAACCTCCTCAGAAAACCTTTCCGTAAATCTCTTAGTCACGCTCCCCCCGGATATATTTCTCGTATAGGTCGTCAAAAACGATTGGGACCACTTTATGCAATTTTTCCAGAAGAGGAAGCATTATCTCACGCATCTGCGGATGTGCCTGAGGGGAGCATCGAAGATTCAGGATGTGGGCCCATTCTCTGAAATTAGCAGTAACCACGACTTGAGTTTTCAGAGAGTTCGGTAAAACAGAACGAGCCTTTTGTGCTGACCAATTATTCCTCAAAAGATCCTTATAAGTTTTTTCAGCATTTAGCACAAACAAAAGCCAATGCGCATCAGCGACCTTTTTTGGCAACTGATTAATTAAGCTGTATTCACCCTCGAGAAATGATGTCCAGGGAGGGATAACGAAGGTGACACCCCCTTTGTAGTTGCAGAATCTCGAGCTTTCCTGGGAGAAACTTGCTAATCTATGCCGGGCAAGCTCGTGACTTACACCTCGATCACAAACAATATCTACAGTAATTGCCGAATGTTCCAGCACAGAATGGTGGCCATTGTCCTTTATTTTACGAACAAAAGCTCTATTTGAATCGGTGGTTATCCTATTCTCAGATTTGTAACAAACTCTTCCTGCACGTTCGATAAGATTCAGAGACCGGCCACCATCCATTATACTCAAAATCTCAACACTTGGTTTCACTAATCGCATTTTATCTCCTCCAAAATAGTTGAAAATAATTAATAATTAATAATTATTAATAATTAATAATTATTAATTATTAGTTTTTAATCTTTAATTTTTAATCTTTGCCTTTCTCCAATATGTCTTTACTGTTCCTTTATCCGAAATTTGTTCATAACCGTTCTTAGTGTAATGTTTGACTTCTGTGATGCAGAAACTCCATACGGCCGCTGTTATGGTGACAGTAACAACGGCAGCGCAAACCCATGTCCCTAACCAAAATGTGTTAGAATCTATGCTCATATCTATTTTCATAATTTCCCCTCGCTTATCCTTTGTTTAGCAATTTCAAAATAATCTTCGTTAAGCTCAATGCCTATAAAATCTCTTCCTAAATTCCTGCAGGATACGCCCACAGTACCTGAACCCATAAACGGATCGAGTATCACACCTCCTTCGTTGCTAAAAGTTTTTACAAAAAAATCAACCAACCCGACAGGGAAGGTGGCAGGGTGTTTCTGTTTCGCTGTGAATTGATTGCTAACATTATTAACACACACAACATTCGATGGTCTCGCTGTTTTCATTCTCTGCATGTTGGTTGCGTTCACCCCTGGCATCCCGCTCCCATTAGCAGGAGAGCCACCTTGTTTTCTGTACGCTCTGGCTGTGCTCTCTGGTTTTACAGGTGTTCCGCAAGCAGTTGGATTAAAAGTTATCTTCGAAGGGTTTATTTTCGTAAAATGAAACACAGGTTCGAACCCGTTTTTTAATCTACCTCTATAAGCACCCGGGAACGCATTTTTTGTCCAACAAAATTCGTCAACAAACTTAAACAAGACCTCTTCTCGTAAAGCAATAACCAACTTCATGACATATAAGCCTCGCTCACCTTTCTGAGTATGGGCTTTTATGTTCAAGAAAAAAGAACCCGTAGGTTTCAGAACCCTTTTGATCTCCGTTGTGATGGGTAAGAACCACTCTACATATTCACTCGCAGGAACCCCTCCGTAACAGTTTTTGCGCCTGTCAGCATATGGAGGGGATGTAAACACTATGTCAACCGAATCGTTGGGAATATTGACCATTTCCTTTAAACAGTCGCTTTGTATTAATTTCATCCTATATCCAAAGTTTCGCGTAGGAGAGAGTGTTCCTCACATACTCTCCTGCATTTAAGTAAGTGCGTGATCGTTGCCATCAGTTCAGCAGCACGCCCTCCTGATATCAGTTTCGGTATAGATGCCTCTATCACCGCTGCTGTCGTTTCAACAAAATCCGAATTAGAAACGGCTTTGCCGGCAACCAAGACATCTTCCTTTTGAGCTTGATAAAATTCAACCACTGGGACCTCTTCTTGCTTGGGGTAGTAATCGAGATCTTCGAGTTGGTTAGGATTGCTAATCTCGATGTAAACCAAAAGAATAACTACACTTACGCAGATATAAACTAACACTTCCACCTATTTACCTCCGAATTTCTTCTCAAGCTCAGGGCAACAAAAAGTCTTTTGATATTGCGCTTTGATTATTGATTTTGTGATCGCAGGTCTCGCCCATAGTCTTTGAAATTTTTCCCAGTCTCTGTCGGGTTTGTGTTCATTACTTCGGTAAAGCATTGCCATTGGCAAAAAACCTGCTGCCCATGCTTGATTTAATCGCTTTTCAGCTTGCTGGGTGGTATCGCCCTTATATCCAATTAGGACATAGCATCGTAAATGCCGCCGGGTAAAATCCGCATACCTCAGTTTACCACCAGCAACAACCAACGGATCTAAGTCGTCTGCTGTATCATATGCAAAAAATATTTGTGATGGTCGGAGATCCCATAACAGTGAAACGTGATAGTCCGTTAAAATTCGTGCCTCAAGCCCTCCAGTAAGCTCCGCTTTTCGTTGTTGACTCTTAAGCATCGCAAAAACAGATTTAACGTGCTGATCAGAGCATGCTAATATATTTGAATCTAATAAATTCCAGCCTTCTGTTATGGGTAGCTCTCTGATATTGCCCTCACGTTGAGGGACATCGCAAAACCAACAATCATTCGGGCATCCCCTGGACGTGATAACGTACCCATGTTTTAGATACATACCAGGAGTGAAGTGTTCTCCTTTGTCGTAAAGGGCAGGCCCACCGATTTTTACTGGTGCAATCTTTTCCCATAACGAATACAATTCCCCCGCAACGTCAATATCTTCTGTGAATGTAACACTTATACGGACTGTATCGACTTCCAGCCCGTCCGGTGGAGGTCCAAAAAAAGCTAAGGCATCATCCGGCGATGCTTTTGTCCTCCGGGGGAACACTCTTGCTATTCTCACTTATCGCCTCCGAATTTCTTCTCAAGCTCAGGGCAACAGAAAGCCTTCTCTGGAAGAACAGTCCCTCTGCAAAGTTGTTGGTTTACCTTAACTCCTTCCTCTTCCATTCGCTTCCGCGGGTCAGGGGTTTCGAAGCTGTAATCCATCCAGTAGTAACCAGCCGCCATCTGTTTTAGATGAAACATCATTTTTTCGTGTTGGTAAATCGTTTCAGAAAGCGTGTCCCAATCCGGAACAATTCCGGGGTCTGACAAGCAATCATCCAAGGTAGGAATACGTTTAGCCAACTCTTCTTGCAAATCCTTTGTGCTTATGTTTTCTACCATCTGTATTTTCCTCCCATAAATAAAAGGTAACGCATTATGCCTTCGGCAATACATTTGCCCAGGCGTTTTTGATTCTCTACTTTGATTAGAAAATGCCGATCCGGGGTATTAGTTAAGAATCCGGTTCTTATCATAACAGCTGGTCGACTGATCTTATCTATGTAGTATTGTGAATTTTTTATACCCCAATGCCGTCGGTCTGGAAACATCATCAGCATCGTTTTTTCTATGTGCCATGCGAGATGGAGATCACCGAGCGAAGGCGTTTTACCAATACACAGCTCCATCCCCTGCTGAGTTGTATCCTTATCGGAATTACAATGAATCGTTACAAAGGCATCCGCATTTTGGCGTTCCGTTATCTGAACTCGTGAGAACAGCGAAACATACACGTCTGTATCTCGGGTGAGGACTACAGAATGTCCTCCCATAGTCAAATAAAAATCAACGAAATAGGCGATGTTCAGATTTATTTCGTCCTCATGGGCAGCTTCGAAAACTGCACCTTTTATATCTTCACCTCCGTGCCCTGCGTCTATAACTACTGTTGACATCTAATCCCCCTTATTCCTTTTAAAATATGAGTGACATTTTGATTTACCATTCAGTCGGCTTCTTGTGGATGTTGCCAAAACCACACCTGAACCAATAAATGAAAACAGCGGAAATTCAGGTGTGTTGGGTTCCGGGGATTTTTGGCAAGCCCGTGAAAGGAGTCCGCTTTTTTGTTATCTTCTCAGTTTTTTTATGACTTCGGAAAGCCCGGAGATAGGTAGGGCAAAGGCCGGATCAAGCTCAATCTCTGCTTCCTCTGCCTCTGCATCTGCCTCTTCGTTTTTATTTTTATTTTTATTTTTATTTTTATTTTCCATTCAGGGCATCCTTTAAAGATTTCGCAGTTTTGAACGTAACCACAACTTTAGGTGGAACATCAATGAGAGCTCCTGTTTTTGGGTTTCTGGCTACCCTGGCGTGTTTAACCTTTGCGTCGAATTTTCCTATTCCGGGTAGAACGATACTGTCTGCATTTTCCAAGGCATCGGTTATTATATCTTCAACAACATTTAAAACTGCTGCTGCTTGTTTCAGAGTATCGGTAGCAAGATCCTCATGGATTCTTGCAACAAATTCTTTTTTAGTAATATTCATCTTTATTTTCCTTTTGTTAAAAGCGCGTCTCTAAGATCTGCCCCGCAGACCCGACACAAGTAGATAAAAGCCAGGTCACACTGAATTTATAAATGGAATAGGCGGAAATTCAGTGTGTTGGGTTCCAGGTTTCCTGGCAAAACCGTGTAGGAGTCCGCCTACTTTTTCACTTTTTCATTAATAATATTTTTCAAGGCTTTTACAGCTTTAAACGTAGGTACAATCCTCGCCGGAACTTCAACTGAACCTCCTGTTTGAGGATTCCTTGCAGTATGGGCAATCTTAACCCTGACGCCGAATTTCCCAATGCCGGGGAGGGTAACGCTATCTGCCTTTTTTAAAGTATCCGATATTATTTTTCCGACGACATCTAAAACCTCAGAAGCCTGTTTTAAACTGTCAGTGGTAAGCTCTTTATGGATTTCTTTAACAAATTCTTTTTTATTCATTGCATTATCCTTTATTTTTTATTCTTTAGTAATCTTCCGCAGTTTCCACAGCAGATCTCATCGAAAAGATCAACCTGCCAATCAGGTGTGGCGCAGCACTTTGTCATGTTTGCAATTTCATGACAAAGTGCGATAATTTGACTGAAATAATTTTCCTCCATAACAGACAAATCCCCGTCATGAACACTATTGTTTTTTATTTTGTTCTTGATTTCTATTAACCCAAGAACTGTGTCGTACAACTTCACCTTTACCTCCTTTGTTAACCATAAGACCTTGGGTATAGAATATGCTCTGGCTTGACAAATACAAACCTGTTGAGCTGTTCTTCTCCCTGGTAGAAGATATGATAATCTTCTATTTCTCGAATCTCATCCCCCAATTCAAGCGTAGCGATGTAAACTGCTTCGTTAATATTATTGGTAAAGACCTCGATTTGCGTCCTATTTACATTTATTTTCCTCGCTATGCGTTCTTCCATTTTATTTTCCCCCTTTACTTCTATTAATTTATACCGCTGATACTCGTCACCTTGCCCATATCCCCTCCTCAGAGGGTGGCTTATGTTCAGGAATTAATGTTTTAGGTTTGTCCTTAACTTTTTTTGCAGTTTTCATAACGATCAGCTCTACCGGAATATTTTTTAATTTACCGTCAGGCATTTCGATGATTGCTGTCGAGAAATTACCGACGCCATCCTCTAATGTTTCATAGTCACAGCCGAACGCTCGAAAAATTCCCTCTCCAATTGCCACTTTGCCAAAAGATACTTTATTTTTAACTGTTACATACTCGTGAATGATCACTTCCCTTCCTTCCATTTTATTCTCCGTTGTGACAGTTATATCGTTCCGTCACTTTTTACTTTTGTTAGGTTATACCACTTATCTTCTATTCCCTGGCGACCTCCACCCCTTGTTAGCTTACCCACTGTCACGTCGTCCTCTTTTATTAATGCTTTTAGTTGCTGAAAACTTGGCTTTGTTGAAAACACAGCTAAAAAATAAACGCCATGCTGATCGTAATCGTTGTATTCTGTTGTCACAACCCACACAACCCACCTCATTTAAACATTTTTGAAAAGCTTTCGTTTTTTATATTCCGCTTTTTTGCCGTTATTCCAGTTATCTACTGGTCGAAGATATCCAACCACCCTTGAATACACAGCGCATGGTTGGTAGTTCTGTAAAGTATCGTCTTTCTCGAAACACGCTTCACATTTCAAAAAAAGTTGGTTATCAGCTGCACTAATTTGGGGATTAAACAATGCACCTCCTGAAACAGTGATCTTTCCATCTGCTTCCAGGTCTGCGTCAACAGTAACAGGGAGTTCACAATCGTGACATTTACCTTCGAACCTTACTTGATTCGACTCTGCGTATTCAAAATATTTTTGTAATTCTTCAATTTTCATAGCTTGGCCAAGTCCCTTATTTTTTGTGCTATCGATTGAAGTTGCTCTGCTTTTTCCTGAAAAGAACCTTCATGGTAAGCTACGTCCTGACCTAAATACATACACGATTCATTTTCATACTTCATTCCTTGAGCCTCTATGCAAATTATTTGTGACTCGATTGCTAAAGCTTCAAACTCGATTGCCCTCAGTTCTCTATCCATTCAAGATTCCCCCTCTATACCCAATAATTCAAAACTGCAACCCTGCACTTGCCAAGATCTTCGATTAACAATGCTGTTGGTGACATGATTTTTCTGTTACCTCTTGAGAAAAAGCAGGGAGCCTCAAAATGCTCCCTGCCCCCTCAAAATGTTAAATCAATATTTAATTATGGGACTGAAAGAGAACTTCGTCCATGTATATCCATTCGCAGAAACGACCTCCGCACTCGCCTTGATTGTTTTTAAACTATCAGCGGACAGTAATCCCCGTGCGATTTTGAATCCAGTCTGCAACCTAAATCCATTGAATGCTTTGACAGAAGTAGGGGCAAGCTGGAGCTGCACCATCTCCCCCGTGTGTTCACTGTCTTTTTCCGACTTAACAAGCACAGCCACGACGTCAAAATATTCCTTTACGCAGGCATCCGCCCAACCTGCCTTCTTGAGGTCAGAGATGTACTCATCTAAACCACCTGTCCCGTCGTCAAAAGCCTCCCTGTTGAGTGAATATTTCACCAAATCAGAGGGGGCATCCTTATTACAGGGGCTCGCAACATAATTTTTGTTCCAAGAAAGAACCTGGATCTCGATCTCTGCTCCAAGGATTTTATCATCCCCATCCATGCAATTTCCGTTTGACGCCTTGATCCGGGGGAGCATTCCGTAGTCAGCGGTAAACTGATCTTCAAGACCGCTGAATACATTGACCATATCCCGCTTCACAGCTTTCGCAACCACAGTGGGTGCCGCTTTTGCAACTGTTTTTGTTTCTGCCTCAACTGTTTTTGTTCCAGCGGCATTAACTGTTTTTGTTTCCGCTTCAACTGTTTTTGTACCGGCGGCATTAACTGCTTCATCGAAATTACTCTTTGCTTCTTCAACGTTTCTTTTCATAGCCATTTGTCATTTTCCTTTTCTATTAAACTATTATTATTAACATGTACATCTATATTACTATCATATTGGTAATACTACGTCAAGCCAAAAAGTGCAGAACGTAAAGTTTCTTTAGTTGGCATCACGATTTGAACCATATCCTCTGATTTCAATACAACTCTTCTAAGGTGTACCTGAATTGTACCTTTCGCTGTAGCAAGCCAGACAATAATATTTCTTTTCTGACCTTCCCTCTTAACTCTACCTAACGCTTGGATATAAGTGTTTGCAGTGGTTGGTATCTCCAAAAAGAGAACCGCACGGCAAACGGATTGAAAGTTACAACCTATCCCCACGCTCCCTGGGTGGGCGATTAATATTTGAATCTCCGGATCGTTTAAAAACTGCTGGACAGCGTCCATGTTTTTTTTGGGTCCAAGCTTCCCAAATGCCTGAACAGCTTTTAATTTTAACTTCTCTGTTACATGCTCATGCACGTACTCGTTTGTATCCCTGTAATTACAGTAGATAACTAATTTCTCACATCCTGCACCTCCTTTAAACATTCCTAATTCGTTAGTAAATGAGTCGATTAATGCAAAACCCGATGGAACTATCTTGGAATCCATGTAAGTACTTGGGGACATGATAACCCGCTGGCACGTATGCCTCATTCTTTCCGGAGTAGTGCCGTCCAGTGTAGCCCCGTCATCCAGTTCCAACAACTTTTCCTCGACCAAATCATTATAGAGTTTCATGTGTTTTTTTGAAAGTTCATAAATTTTTGGAACACAGGTAACTGGCGGAAGATCCAGAACGTCCTCGGCTTTCAACCAGATTGTTTGCTCCATTAAATTAGCAGCCAACACATCTAAGCTCCGATACTTCGTCACCCGCTTGAATTTATCTGTTTTTTCTACGTGCTGCATAACAAACCGCAGGTAATCACGATACAAATCCGGTGTTTTCAAACTCATATAAGCGTAAGCGTGCTGCGGAGCGCCCAAAGCTGTTCCGGTCAGCATAAGCAAACGTTTATATGGAGTAAGGAACACAAACTCCCTGACAGCTGAATAGAACAGCGTTTCGATGTTTCTTAATGATGCCGCTTCGTCTACAAGAAGCAGCACTTTTTTATTCTGGTAATATTCCTTTATTTTTTCGAAATCGTTCTTAAACATTCCGTTTGTTGTGAAAACGAAATCAGCGCTTAAATCGATTGTTTTTCTTTGTTTCAGTGTTCCATAATAAATACTTGTGGTGATATCTGGAAACGTCTGAATCCACTCTTCCCATTGTAGTAAAATGATAGGGGGCATTACGACAACAATTTGATCAATATCACCTCGCATTGCCCACCAGAATGCGATTAGAGTTGAAACTACAGTTTTACCAACCCCAACATCCATGAACAAAGCGGCCTTTTCCCAATCGGAAACGCACACTTTGTTGATAGCCAGAATCTGATCGGGACGGAGTTCGAAAGGTAGTTCATAACTCTCTAAAATTATGTCACAAGGGGTTCCTTTCATCTTAAGCTACCTTCCATAGCTTCTATAACAAAATTATCCCAGTACTTTTGGTCCACTTTTTCCGGAAGCTCACTTTCTCCAGAAAGAACCTCAACCCTCTTAATAAGTCCTTCCAGCATAGGGGAAACCATTTCTACATAGTCAAGCCCGCCTTGTTTTATTAACCGCAGCAGAGGTGCTGTTAACAACGGAAAGCTCAATGTTCCGCGCTCTAAGATTTCTATAGTTTGATACGCCGCCCTCATGGCATGGGAGACTGCTTTCCAATCGATGTTTTTATTATCCGCGGCATCCCTTGCTCGTTTTCCGAAGGCATAACAGAATTTGTTGAGCATATCCAGGACGTAGTCAACCTTAGCTGATTCCTGGATAATCTTTCCGCAAACCCGATATTCTCTCAGGTTGTTTCGATTCTCGCCCAACATATGCAGGTGTTCGCCCACCGGAAGTATATCCCAAATATTTGCCATTCGGGTTTCATTGGAAAACGGCGTCAATATGTCTATGACCTCCTTTGCAGCTTTTAGTCTGCTGCCTTTGACGCTATACTTAGCAGCTTGTCGACGAGCGTATCCGATAAAGGCTTTGAGATTCTTTGTGTAAAACCCACTTCTTCTCCTTGCAATTTCCGACCAGAGATTTGAGTTCTCTATAATCGCCCATCGTGGCGCATGGAGCATGTCGAGTGCTACAGTTTGCCCCTCACACGCCAGCTTTATAAAGTAAGGGAGCGAATACATTTCCATATCAACATCATCGGCAGTATTCCTTTTATTATCTGATCCCGTTGATGTGTTGATACTTTTCGGGATTTTACCTAAAAAGATTTGCTCCCGTGTTGGCATGAATACACCTTTATAGTCCCTGTCTGATTCGGGTGTTGCCGTTCCATATAGATAAGACCCGAAAATTACCTTTACTATCGTTTTCATCTTTATCTCCTAAAGTCATGATGAACAACATTGCCATGATTCTTTTCATATTTCTTGGTGTTACCCTCAGCTAATTTAAACCAATAGTCACCGTAATAAGCAGAGAGAAGAAAGTTATCTTTATCTGGCCCAACAATCTTAATAAATTCCGATGGCGTATGTCTTGTTGCCAATTGCCCGTAAGTTACTGATCCTGGTTCATCCTCATTCATTGGGACCAACTGCAACGCAGCCCCCACACAGATCGGAAGCGAGGTCATTGTGTGGTAATAGTTCGCAGGATCTCCTTTATAGTAGGCTAAGTCATCCAATGCCGGACAGGTCAGCCAGAATATATTCCATGCTCCAGGGGCGGTACTGAACGCAGGGTGTACGCCGAGCCCCATTACGCGGCCATCTGGTACTGTTACCGTGTAAGCTTCTTGTGGGTATTTCGACCATATTTGGTCTATCATACAGAAATCTCCTTTTTCTTTTTTTCGGGATCAATATTGATTACCGAGCAAACCGATTCGAACTCCGGAAACTTAAACCCGTAAACCCAGTCTTGTCCTTGTTTAATTTTTTGTCCCCTCGGAAGATCAACTCCCACATCTTTGAATTTCTTCCGCAAACGACCGATAAACATCCTACTGGTCAAACCCTTCGCCTTCCAATGCCGTGCGTACTCGGTCTCATAAACCAAAGTTATCTCGGTATTCGACACTTCCCTTGGTCTAAATTTGAAATCCCAATACCGCATCTCGTCAAGAGAATCGGACAGGAACTCGTCATACACTGACCACCCCTGCCTTTTTTGATCCTCCAACGCTTCCGTTTGGAGGTTGTGTTTGATGTCGGATTTGATATCCCAGTTGTAAATTTCGTCCAAAAGCTCGCTAAGACTTGCACCTTTGACTTTGGCGAACCACTCGTGATTAACCTTGTAGTCGTCAGAAACGTTAAATACCGTATACCGACGCTCGTCATCCTCAGCAGGAACAACCCATGTGCCATTCGAAGAAACATACATCCGGATAAAGTTGGGAGCCTGACAAGTATCAATCCCTTTCCGTTGGATATTGAGCGTATCCTCAGTTATCAGCCGCTTTAGTTTGCCGCTTTCTTTCTTAGATCCTCCCCAGATCGCTTCATCAGCAAACAATAATATTGTGTCCTCCATAAAAGCATTGAAGGGGGCAAGAACTTCTGCCATTGAATCGCACTGGAACGTATACGGGCTTAGAATCTGCATGATTGGCCAGACAACACTTCCTTTTCCTGTCCCCTGCCCACCCCTGACAACAAGACTTGTTCCAGGCCTTCCCGCACCATGTACAGGATTCTTTACCGTGTCTACCAGCCAGTCCAAAACCCATCGAGTATGCTTTTTATTTTTTTCCGTAACAACGTCGTGGATTGTCATAAGCCAGTAAGTCCATGATCCGCTTGGGCAGAGTTTAAACTGCCCTTTGTGTTTTTTACCATCACCAAAGAACCACCTAAAGCAACCCAAACCTTTACATGCCTCACGCCCGCATACCCTGGTATTCGTTGGTTCGACTGAAAAACCCTTGAATCGGTTATATATTCTCTTTTTACCTCGCTTAAACTCCTTCGCTTGTACGGTCGGGTTGAACTCAATCCCGTCGTACATCCTTTTTTTATCCCATTGCAACCAGCAAACACCGGCTGCCGCGTTAGTCACACAGTTTTTTGTTTTTGACCAGACAGGAATATGTATGTTTTCAACCGCGGTTAAGAAATCCCGCCTTGTACGCAAAAGAATTGCATCTCCGGTGTCCTCTATAATTCTTGGATTGGACCCGATGTCAACATAAGCAAACCGCTCGTTAAAATCATCCAACACAGCTTGCTTTTTTTCCAGCAAACCGTCACCCTTTGCTTTCCCTATATGGGCTTTCAGTTCTGCCAGTTTCCCTATCCCCCTCATTTTCAAGTCCTCCAATAAACCTTGAAGTTCCGCATCTGATTTCATAGCAGCGATCTCTTCCCATCCCAGTCCATCTGCCCCGAAATGAGCCTCCAAATCTTCCAGGTTTAAATTTTTGACCATATTTCGGGCACCTTCCAAATCCAGTGCCAAAAAGAATTGCCTACCTCCTTTTACAAAAGAGTTAATTACATGTCGTGAGTCAGTGTTTCCCTCCTCGTTGAAATAATACTTGGCTTTACACCTCCCCTTCTCTGGGAACAGGGGATCGCTAAGTGTTTGCCCTTTAAATTTTTCAGGTTGAAATATTACCTCCCAAACAAATACTCTTCCCATAGTATCAAAGTTCAAGGGAAACATTCCAGGAAGCGTTCCGGCTTCCACAGCAGCCACATATTTTTCCATTCCTTTTTCAACTTTTACATGTGGCAAATTCGAACCCAGTTTTGATTTCGCTTCCTGCCGGAGGTAATCAGCAAGCTCTTTTTCATCATCCGAAACTGAAAAATCAGGAGCTGCGGATGTGGTTGAATTTGTTTTTACATGTTTTGGAGCCGGTCTTTCCTGTACAAGACCCTCGCCACAAACACTTCCACCGATGAAATCAAGCCTTTCCGGAGAAAATACACTCATGTCAATGAAGTGCCTCTCCAAGAGTGAATATCCGAAGCGGTGTTTGCTTGCTACGTACCTGCCCTCCTCTGCCAACCATGATTGTACTCGCAGGTATTTTTTTAGATCAGAAATTTCGACTGAACTGGGCAGCGCGAAGTACAGGTGCATACCAGAGAGCTCCGTAAACCAAGAACCATCTTTTATATTTTTAATATATGCTCCTGCTGATGCCCGAGTCCAACAACCACCCGGAAGTTTCAACATTTCAGGATACAGTTTAAAAAACTTTTTGATAATATTCGATTGCGTCATCGATGACGTTATATCATCAACATCGATCATCACTACGTTGCGAATTAAGCTTGGTGGTTTGTGCCAGACAAAATTTGATAAGGTTCGGGCACAAAAAACTTCGGTTTCTTTCTTCTCTGATGCCTTACGCTTAGCCTCTGTGAGGGCGGTTACTACTTCACCTCCATACTTTTTGACGCCATTGGCATTTACATTTACACCCATGCCGAGCGTTTCGTTCGGCTTTAGTGCGGTTAAGACTTCTCCAAATTTATCCCATGTTGTTGTTATTGTTTCAAAATATCCCTGGGAAAATGCGACCACCGATTCTTTTTCAAGGACAGGCGCATCAGCATTAGATGCTTTCGCAAGAAACACCTTTTTACCCAGGATATTTTTTCGATCTCCAAATTTTGTAATTTTGATTTTTATATCCGAATCTTGATCCATTTCTTTTTTTTACTCCTGGATTATAAAGATATTAATTCCAAGCTACTCGCAAGGATCAAAGATCGCTACTCCACGTTTTCATCAGTCGGTTTTGTGTTCCTTATCAAAAGCTGAAGGCTTTCGACATCGTAATAACGGGTACCTCCGGCGGTTTTCCTTGCCGGAAGTATTTCCCCCGTTCGCTCCCAAAACCGCAAAGTGGCTGGCGTAGTGCCCAACATCTTTGCGGCTTCTCCGATTTTTATTATTCGTTTTCTATCATTTTCTTTTTTTATAATCATAATAGACGCGGATTATAGCAGGTTATAGTAGATTGGCAAGCTTTAAATTAAAATTTTAATTTTGATTTGCTCCGGCAATTTTTTCTGTGTTTGCCGATTATCTGTTTTTGCAGCCCAGCAATGAATTCAGAAACCTCTTTATCAATCCAGGGTTGCTGGGTTTCTTCGTATTTGTAACACTTTTTCCCGTAAACATACCTTGCTCCATAATGAGCAAACCCGCATTTAGGGCAACCTTCGTCACCCTGCTCTTCTCTAAAAATCCATTCGCAAGAAGCACAAGCCCTTAATTTTGCGTGTCGTTGATCCATTGTTTATTCCTCAATTAGCATCTGATGAAGTTCTTCTTCGCTGACTACCTTAACACCCAGTTCCTGAGCACGTTTCAGTTTACTCCCTGGAGAGCTTCCTACCACCAGAAAATCCGTTTTCTTGCTGACCGAACCGCTGACTTTTCCTCCGTTATCTTTTATCATGGCCTTCGTTTCGCTCCTGCCCGCTCTTTCCAACTTTCCGGTTACAACAAATTTTTCTCCGTTGAGCCTGGTCCCAGATTCTTCCTCGGAATCAGAATTTGATTTCGGATACTGAATCCGGACACCCAATTCTATAAGCTCCTGTACCATCACAGCCCCATGCTGCTCGGAGAAAAAATAAGAGATGTTCTCTGTTATCTTACCACCGATCCCCTGCATAATTGGAACTCCAAAGAACATATCTGCAATGTTATTGTATTTATCAGCAAGCAATTCCGAAACATGCCGGCCTACATTTGGGATTCCCAGGGAACATATAAATTTTTCAAATGTAATGTTTTTACTTTTTTCAATATTATCAAGTAACTTTTTAACCGACGTCTCGCCCATCCGATCCATACGTAATAATTTTTTCCTGTCCAACCTGAAAATGTCAGCTCTGGACTTAATTATTAGTTCTTCAACAAGCTGATCGGAAAGCTTTTTTCCGAACCCATCAATATCGAAAGCTTTTTTGGATACAAAGTGCTTAATGCTCTCGGCCGATTGTGCGGGACAGTAACTGTTACTGCAAGTGATGGCTATCTCGCCCCTTTTCTTTTGCACAGGATGGTTGCATGAGGGGCAATTTTCAGGCATCCTGAATACCTTTCTTTCTTCCTCTCCTTCTCTTTCGGAAAGGACAACCTTGACGATTTCCGGAATGACATCCCCCGCCCGTTGTACGACAACGGTATCGCCTACTCTTATGTCCTTCCTGTGGACTTCCTTCTCATTGTGCAAGGTCGCTCTTGAGATCGTAACGCCGCTAACCACTTTGGGTTCCAGCACCGCAACCGGCGTTAAAACTCCTGACCTACCGACCTGGACTATTATATCCTCAACCACAGTCATCTCCTGCAGAGCGGGAAACTTGTAAGATGTCGCCCACCTGGGTGCTCTTCCTGTGGACCCGAGAGCATTCTGCAAATCAAGGTTGTCGATTTTGATCACTACGCCATCGATCTCATAAGACAGAGAGTCCCTCCTTTCTAATAACCAGTTACAGTAACTCCAGACTTCTTTTATACCTGATCTTAACATAGAATTCGGTGGAGTTTTGAACCCAAGAAAAAATAACGATCTCATAATATCTGCCTGAGAACTGAAAAAACTCATTCCTTTTGTTTTTCCAACTCCATGAATAACTATGTCCAAAGGGCGTTCCGCTGTACCTCTTGAATCTATCTGCCTCAGAGCTCCAGCAGCAGCGTTTCTGGGATTGGCGAATATAGGTAGCCCTTTTAAACTTCGCTCCTTATTCAGCCTGTTAAAGGGCTCTTTAGCTATGAAAATTTCACCCCTCACTTCAAGATATTCCGGGAACCAGCCGACTCCATCTTTGATGAAAATCGGTACAGTTGGAATAGTTTTCACATTGTCGGTTACGTCCTCCCCTATTTTCCCATCCCCCCTCGTTAGGGCTTGGGATAGAACTCCATTTTCGTAAATCAACTCAATCGCCACCCCATCGAACTTGGGTTCAGAAATATATACGATATCATCACAGACCGCATCTTCCGTGAGATTTAAAACCCGTTTGTGAAAAGCCATGACTTCTTCCTCAGTAAAACAGTTATCCAACCCTAACATTGGGATTTTATGCTTAACTTTTTTGAACCCGCTGTCCCCTTTCGGCGGGGACCCCACTCGTGATGTGGGTGAGTTCGGTGAATATGCTTCAGGGCATTTTGCTTCTAAGTCCAGCAACTCCCGGAACTTTTTATCGTAGACCGAATCCAAAACCTCGGAGTTGCCTTCTGTGTGATATTTACGATTGAGATCGTGAAGTTCTATTCGTAGTTTCTCTATTTTTTTAAGCATTATGAATTTTCCTTTATAAATTTTTCTGCTGATGACTTTACTACACAATTAAAATATTTTTGTTCTCCTGCATAACGGGCTTTTGCTGCGTCAAGAAGGTTATTGAAAAAACCCAGGTGGATTTGCTTTCTATTCTTTTTTATATAGACCTGCCAATTCCTATCCCGTTTACACCAACTAACACCTGTGACACCTGACTTATTCCTTATATCAATCTTCTGATTCTGCATGTTACATGACTGGGAAACCTCCCTGAGATTTTTGATTCTATTGTCGTTTCTGACCTGGTTAATATGGTCAATCTGATGTTCTGGTAAATATCCATAAATGTAAAGCCAAGCCAAACGATGGGCAAAAATAATTTTCCTGTCTATTTGAATATAATTATATCCATTCGGATTGAGTGTTCCAGCGATTTTACCACTGAACTTATTGGAACTCCGATCCTTCCAAACAAACTCACCAGTCCCAGGGTCGTAATCCAAAACCTCCCTAACCCTTTCATACGTCAACTTCATCCCCTCCTCCTATTAGCTCCGGATGATGCTCCTTTATAGCTGCAAAATCAGCTTTCGATTGTTTAGGGCAATCATAACAACTTACCCTTTTTGACGGCATCCAATCATAAACGCCACTGAAACGATACCCGTGATCGTAACAATATTCCAGCGCCATCTTTTCGGTAATACCCCATTCAATTAACGGGAAACGTAAAGGCCATTTTTTCTTTTTTGATTTAAGCAATTTATCTGCCCTTTTCTGCTCATTCGCCGAATAACCTATACATTCAACAATATCTGGGTTATCTTTCAACATCAGCCTTAAATATTTATTGCACACATCCCCTTTCCTTCCGGCACACCATCCACCAGAGGGATGCGGGCGACCGTACCGAGCTTCCAGGAAATCGAACCCCGCCCAATGCCGGACGGTCTGGAATTTAACTTTCGTGCTTGTATCAGCGATCAACTTCTTTGCGTGAACGAGAATTTCTGGAAATTCCCGTTCAGTATTAAAATACATAACAGAATGTATGGGCTCGTTTTTTTCTATCATCATCAACAGCATTGCTGTTGAATCTTTCCCAAATGAAACACTGGGTATATATTCAAGCATTTTTTATTTTCTCCTCCCGTTGTTTATATCGACACTTAACTCAATGCCTGGCCTTCCTGGAATGTACTGATTGCACTCCTCTCCTGTTGCGCTAACCTCTATGAATTGAATGTATATTCCCTGTATTTTTATTAAGCGTGGAATCTTGATTGGAAGTGTATTGAGTATACTATTCACAGCTTTATCCAATTCTTCCTCCAAACTAATTATAAACGATTCCAGCTCGTCTATTGTTTTTATTTCCGTATCCATTATAAATTCGTACCTTCAAGGAAGATGACCAGGCAAAATTCCTTGGCCAACGCGATAACATCTTCCTTATTAATAGTTAATTACCCCGATTCATATGTTATTCCCGTTCTCCTTTGTGGTTACGGGCTATATAATAAAGAGTTCATTACCCTTCCAATTTTTGTTTTCTTCCTCTAATTTTTTATTTACCTTAACCAAAATCTCGCCACAACGCCTGATGTTTCTAAGGCACTCTTCAAAAAATTGCCGAGTAATTACTCCGCCTACCTCAAGGTAAGTCCCGTGCCAATTCCTGGTGTTGCCTTTTACAGTTCTTTCCCTGTTGCTACTGTAGAATAAGTAGTGTTTACTCCTCGCGATGGAAACATACTCCCCCTCTTTATATCTTTTGGGAAGATCCTCGATATTCAACCCTTTCAATTCCAATATCTTTATCCTTTGTTCTCCCCTAACAATAATTTTTTCAATTTCTATTTCGATAGACATGATTTATTTCCTTTATTTTTATAGTTATGGTTAAAGCCTACTGCAACACCCAAAGGCTGCCAAGCCCGTTTATTAACATGGAAAACGGCGTACCCAAATAAACTGGGTGTTGCTTTTGTCTGCCAAGCCAGTAGGCATGGCTATAAGGAGATGATACGCCTGTGTTCGATTTTTCGACTTTTCGATTTTTCGATTTCGTACTCAAATCCTGTTCCGTTCTCGTTTTGGAATCAAAAACAAGATTTGATTTAATAGGGTGTTTCCGTTTTTATTTATTTTCTCCCCGGTGTTTCCGTAAGAACGCAGCTTGAAACCCTTACTACTGGGTTATCTTTATCCCACTGTATTAAAAGCGGATTGTGTTGTTTTATCTTCTCCAAAACCATAGTTTTATCTTTGTCCACAGAAACCATGTCCATATATTCTTCCCCTGTTGCCATGCGCAGGCGAATCGCTACCCATAGCTGTTCAGTACAAGAAATACTTTTTTTCATTTTTATTTATTTTCTCCCTGGTTTTCTGTAAGAACGCAGCTTGAAACCCTTATTACAGGGTTATCTTTATCCCATGCCTCGCAATCGAGCCTCCGTTCCTCTATCTTGTCAAAGATTAGCACTGCGTTTTTATCTATTAATGTCATATCAATGAATTCCATACCCGTTGTTTTACAGCGGCGTATAGCTACCCAAGGCCGTTCAGTGCAAGAAATACTTTTTTTCATTTAGCCCTCCCCGGTGTTTCCGTAAGAACACACCTTGAAACCCTTACTACTGGGTTATCCCTATCCCATGATGCAGAGGAATATCTTAGCTCGTATACCTCGTCTAAGATAATATCCTTGTCCATGTTTACTAATGTCATATCGATAAACTCTTCCCCTGTTTCTATGCTCTTCCGGATCGCTGCCCAGGGCTGTTCAACACAAGAAATCATCTTCTATTTTTCCTCCCATTTGTTTACAATACGAGCATCAGGCCCATAGTGTTTCGCCATCAACTCTTGCAGTTGTTCAAGATCCCTCTCTTTTTGCTGCTGTTCCGTAGCCTTCCGCCCGGACACCTTTTCTTTTATTTCCTCCTCGGTCTCCGGCCTGTGGTAACAGATGTCGATCACGGGGTGATCTTCGCCATACCTCTTTTCCACTGACAGTTGCACAACTGCCATGTGTGCATACCACTCCGGGATCTGGTTAAATTTAGCCTCAAACCACCTCATAAATCCTTTCGGGGATACAGTCGGCCAATCTTCAATATCCTTTTTATTACCCTTGAAAACAGAAATATTTTTTAACATGATTTATTATTCTCCTTTAATTTATTGTAATTGATTGTAATTTATTGTAATTGATTATACCTGTGGGCTTCTTCTTTTTTTATCCTCAACCAAATAAACTCGCAAGTTGGTTGAGACATGCGTCTGTCTAATGTTCAGTTTAATCGCCTTCGCGATCTTCTTCATACTTTCCCAACCGTACGCTCCGTCGAGAGAAATAATGCAGTTGGGTCTGTACCATTTTAGGAAAGCATACCCACCGTTCTTTCCCTTTTTCTTTTTCAGGAAAGTTAACCCATAGAAAGAAGGTGCATAAAGCCTCTTCAAGCGATCTGCATATTTGATTTCTAACCAATTTCCGAAGCATGTCCCCTTCATGTCGTAATTTCCACCTTTACAAGATGTTATTTTTTTTCCATTTTGCCAAATTGAGCAGATGTTGAACCCTTCTGTATCCCTGCCCCTGGAAATCGTCCACCTTATCTCAAAATATTCCATATTGTTTACCTCCCGCAGAGTTTACAGTAACAGTTACTGTAACAGGTTATAGGCTATAGGCCGCTATTATTGCTTCACAGCAGCCCTCATTCCTCAAGACCAAGGGCAACCCTGGCCTCGGTGAAATCCAAGCCGTTAGTCTGATCCCAGGCATTTGGTGCGACAGTTTGAACATATCAGTATTGTAAGCTTTACTAACACCAGGATCAGTTTTTATGATATAGCAATAATCAACCCAGTGAACATCCCCAACTAAACTTAATCGGGAATAACTCTGGTCCAACTCCCCATACATCGGACTTACCAGTCGCGCTGATTCCGTTGATTCGACTGGGTTAAGCCACAACCCTGATTTGCTCCTCTTAACAATTTCGAAACTCCCACAAGGAAGCAAATCCTGCTTTCCTTTCAACTTATGGAGTACCGTGCGTAATGAAGAGGTAGTCCACACGCAATCCTCTGTTGCGTGCAGAAGATCGGGAAAAGCCTTTGTATTTGTTTTCCCAATCGTACTCGTAACCCAGTTATATTCACTGAACATTCGGTTTTTTACATTTATCTTAATCATGACTCCCCTTTTACTTCCTGATACATATACCAAACATGACTGTGCCAGAAATCGCCATGCTTGAATTGGCTTTGAGTAGAATAGATTTCAGTTACCTTACGGTTCAACATGCCTATTCTTATGCTGGCCTCCTCGGTAACTTCCTTCCGGCCTCTTCCCCCCGTTCGTATCCACAAATCACTTCGTAATTCCATGTTTATTCTTTTCTTCCTGTGCTGGTTTAATTTAATTTAGTTTAATTTAAAAGCGCAGTAACAGTTACTGCGTTTTTAAATCACATGGTTTCGGATCAATATCTTCAAGCCCCAGCAGTTTACTCAAGAACTTCCTGTTGTTAATTAAGTAATTCATAACCTGGGCATGCTGACTTGTAAAAAATTTTAATCCGTGTTTCACGGATTTGTCCAATCTCGCTTCCATTGCCTCGGTGTTGGCTGTGATGGCTTCTTCTTTAGTATAGTGCAAAGACCCATCATGAGCCCTGTAGGCCGCTATGCATTCAATCATGATTGTTAGTACTCCTGAACTTGTTTTGCTTGGGATTTAATCTCATTAACGTAAACGTCACCATATCCGTATCCGGCACCTGTATAAGGTGACGATACTGCACAAAACCATCGGGCATGCGGATTCTTAGCCTCAAGGCTTGGCTTTTGGTATTTTTTAAGCACTCTCCAAGTCCAAGTTTTGTTATCATCGATACTCTGCCAGATTTCGTAAGGGTTGTCTACTTTTCTAACCTTTCTGCATAAATTTTTCTCTTCCATGGATATCTCCTTATTGATTTTTACTTAATGAAGGTTGAAATATACATGCCTGTTCCTTGCCAAGCTCCAACAACGGAAACAACTGTCACATTTTCCTACACATTGTAAAGCGTTGCTTGGAATCCTTGTCTCACTTCCGTCCTGCATCCAGGCCATAGAAAAATCGTTGATCGCAGGAGGAACTGTATCCCCAGGCCACCTACTGAAAATAATTTTCAAATTCGAAACAGGTTCGAATTCGGATTCTATTTCTGAGTAATCAAAATCGAACTCGAACTGTTTTGTGAAGCACATAAACGCAGTTTTTTTATTTTCCAAAGCGAGTCTAATCATATAATTCAGATATTCCTGGTCAGGAATATCGCCGGCCACATGCCACCGGAAATACGGAGGCTGGTGGTAGGCCAAATACCCCCCTATCCTTTTGAAAAAATCAAGAGGATCTCTTTTATAAAACCTTAAGTTCCTATCCCAAGCCCTTTTTACAGCGGGCAGGCGGTGGCTTGTCCTAACTGCGTAACATTGGCTAAAACAGGGAATACTCGGTTTACATGAGCCTCTGGGGCTGGGTCCCGGAGAAAGGCTTATACTCGGCACCGTCCCCATCTTCGTATTGCCCTCTGAAATACTTACTTTTCGTCTTATTTTCATATTTGTTATCAATCCTTCTTTTCATTTAGATTCTCTAATTTATAAGTTCCATCAGCAATCTTCTTTCTTGTTTCAGCTATCCCCTCCCCCAGGTATTGATTCCTATAACGGCCTGTGGATACAGAGCAATCCCATTGCTTCTCGTCTAAATAAATCTGACCATATGGAGAAGATTTATATGCTATTATTGTCTTATAGCTCTGAAAATACTCACCGTCATCAGGAAGTGAAACGATAAACTGATTGGCAACCCGATTCATAGTTCCTTTATACGAGTACATGTTTGTTATTTTTACTTCTGGATATATTTTCATATTTGAAATAATTCTCCTCCTTCGTAAAACTCGTAGCCGTTAGCTTTTATGACATCAATTACAGCCTCGTCCGATTGTAAATAATCGTACTCCGCCTCTAACCGCTTATAAATCCAATCCATGAATTGGCGCAGAGTATTGGCCAGTTCTTCCACTGAGCCGTCTCCTGTCTCAAATGGTGGCAACGGCTCAACATGCGTTGAATACGCGTTATAGTACCTCCCCCACCGCGTGATCTCTGCACTCCTGCAGGTTATGTTCTCGTCCAACGACCTGGCTATGTTGTGCAGTTCCTTATCCTGAGGAGCGTATTTTTTTATAGCCTTGACTGATGAACTTTCGTGATGATCATAGGTACCGGTAAAGCAAGCTCCATCACCCTGGCTGCCGAAACCGGAAAAATAAACATGATCGATCTCGATCCCAAGCATAGAAGCTACTCTTCTGGTGTCGTCTATGGTATCTTCGTGCCAGTTCCAATCCATTAGATTGGAATCAGGATCGGCACGAAAGTCCTCAATAGCTCTTGCTCTGGAGTTAGGAGACAGTTCCTCTAACCCGTATATACGCTTTGTTATCGTTCGCATTATTGTTACTCCTTTTAAATTTGAATTTAGATTTGAATTCAAATTCTCAATGGCGATATTAATGCCAGTCTAAAGCTGATTTCATGCTTCGACACGAAGCAGAATACCGGCAGCTCCTTTTTTAATCCTGGCAGTATAAATTGAAATGTCCAGGCCGGTTCTGTGGATTCTGTGGATTCTGTGGAACTCCCAAAATTTAAGGGAACCTCTATTACATTCTTCAGGAATTCCATATCGATCAAGAAACCGTAGTTTTGTGACTCTTGAGTGATTTGATGAAAACACAATGAAAGGCACTGGCCGAAGTTTTTATTTTTACCTTTACCTTCGTTGTGTGTTGGGTATGGCTGCGATAACTCCTCGAATCCCTCTGGCAACTTGTTTTTTAAGGGGGAACCTATCGAAGGTATTAAACACCTTTGTGAGTGGCGAAAGTGGTTCAGTGTATATCGAGATGTATATCGAGATGTAGATGCAGATGCATCTTGGGATTCCTTTTCTAATTTTTTGATTGTGATTTTATATTTATGGTTTTTTTCCACAGTATAAAACCCGGGTGGGATTTTGTTTTTGTTAAGAATCCTATGGCTCCTCTCCTTAAAGTTAACGTCCATGTAAGTTTTCGACACCTGAATTACAGGGTTATCCCCTATAATCAGGAACTTCATGTCCTCGAACAGAATACAGGCATTTTTCTTTTCTATTGTTACATTTCTGTTTTTAGAATTTATCTTCATAATCGATCTTCCTCGTGGTTATGGTTTGCTCTCCTAAGTGGAGAATGTACAGATATTCAATGCCCCCGTGTGGGACTTTATCAGGGCAGGGCTCATACGCTCCGCACTTCCAATCACTGTGGCTATCAAGAGATACCTCGTATTCCTCCGCGCCTATCAGTACCAACCATCCTGCTGCCTGGGTTACATTCCCACGGATCTTGTTGCTTTTCACTAAATCCATGAACCTGTTCAGGGAAGGCATGACGCCCTCGGGGTATCCATCTGAATGCCGGTAAAACCAAAGTGAATCCCCGTATTCATCCTTTAATATTACTTGGCAACGTGTAGACATTGTTTTTGTTCTCCTTTTCATGATTTATACTATGGTTTATGAATTTGATGATGATTCTGCTACACAAGTGTAGTGGAATCATCATCAAAGCGGGCTTTTGCGGCATCTAATAGATTGCTAATAGATTGCTAATAGATTGCTAATAGATTGCTAATAGATTGCTAATAGATTGCTAATAGATTGCTAATAGATTGCTGAAAGAGCCGAGATAAACATTCTTATTATTTTTTTGTGCCAGCTAACACCTGTTATGCCGGCGTTGTTACTTATGCGGATTTTTTGATTCTGTAGATTGCAAACTCGTGTAGCTTCACGTAAGTTTATTAACCTATTATCGTCCCGGATTCGATTTATATGTTTGATCTGATTTTCAGGAAAATACCCATGAGCATAGAACCATGCTAATTCGTGAGCAAAATAATATTTCCCGTCAATTCTAATATAAATGTAGCCATCCAAATGAAGCTGCCCTGCGATTGTTCCGCTATACTTATCGGAACTCCTCCCCTTCCGTGTAAAGGTTCCCGAATGGGGGTTATAATCTAAAAGCTCCTGAAGCCTTTCATGTTTTAATTTTTCCACATTCTTCCTCTTTTGTTTTTTATCCTCTTACGTTAAGATTTTTTCTACTGTGATTAAGGTAGCTATAAGGTATAGGGAAATCAGAATCGAAGAACTCCCCCCCTAAGCAATAAGCTACTATGCCTGGGTTATTGCCATTGCCATTGCCATTGCCATTGCCATTGCCATTGCCATTGCCATTGCCATTGCCATTGCCATTGCCATTGCCATTGCCATTGCCATTGCCATTGCCATTGCCATTGCCATTGCCATTGCCATTATTTTTTTCTGCGTCATCGTAGTCATAGTCGCAGTCTGGATTGGTGAGGTCTCCTGCTCCAGGAGCGCATGGGGAACAGGGATAAACTATTGTTATCCTCGGCGATTGTACAACGAAGATCCAATCATCATGGATTTCTACCTTATAATCGCTCATACTGTTTATAGAGTCGAGTGCGTCAGGGTTCACCATGTTTACCGGGATTACCCCATATGCTATCCCTGTCTGCTTATCTTTGTTCATGATTTTCTTTTCCTTTTCTTTTTTGTTTTCGTTTTTGTTTCCTGAATTACAGGGTTATCCCCTATAATCAGAACTCCATGTCCTCGAGTAAGGTATCGTTACCATGCGTCTAAAATCTCCTTGTTTACCCTCTTAAGTTGGCGGTATTCACTAACTCTTCGCTGGAATAACGCCTCGCCCAACTTAGGTCCAGGAGAGTACTTCTTTCCCTCCCCTTTTTTTTCCTTCAATAAATCCCTTGCATGAACGCTATTTATCGCATGCAGAGCAAGATCTATTAAAACAGCAAGCGTTCGGAAATGCTTTCGGTTTTTGAGAAAATCGCAATTATCCTTTAATGCCGAATCCAGGTATGATAATTTTAAGATCATAACGATATCCGAATCCGGGTTCCGATTTTCATTTGGATTTTCATTTTTATTTGAATTTGAACTCAAATTCAAGACCCATCTCAAGAACTTTCCGTCCCGCATCTCGGTAGCGACCTTCGCCCGCATATGTTCCGCTGCGAATGTGAGGGCAGGATCTCTGTATTTATTCGGAACTTTCAATCTCTTGCATAGGTTAGTGATAGGGGCATGGGCAAGCTTATCATGTCCGTGGTGGGACGGATGCTTGCTCGGAGGTGTAAGCGCCTTGCCAAGGTCATGCGTGAGCAACGAGAACTGCTCCACTGCGCTTATTGATGTTTGTGTGGTTGATGTCGTTGATATTGTCGCCGATATCGTCGCTGCTCCTTTCATTAAGCGCATTGTATGTTTAAATGCCGTTCCATCATGTTTATCCGGCACGTCCAGGGCAAGTATTTCCGGAAAGAAATCGGAAAGGGCATCAATTTCTTTCAATACTTCAAAAAACCTGTGTGGATACCTTGAAGCAAGAGCTTTTTCAGTTTCCTTCCAAACTCGCTCTCCTGGTATATAGTTCAGATCGCCGTGTTGCAGTGGATTCAAAGTGTTTAACGAATTAGAACTCGAAATCGAATTCATTAAATCCTCTGTTTCCTCTGCAACTCGGAAATTAAATTGTGATGCGAAACGCGCTACGCGGAAAATTCGCAGGGGATCTTCCGTGAAAGCGAGTGATGTATGCCGCAGCAGTCTATTTTTAATGTCCTGCCTGCCATTATAAGGGTCCACCAGGACCTGGGACAGGATATGTATCGCCATTGCATTCATAGACAGGTCACGGCGCTTAAGATCTTCCTTTACTGTGATGTGGGGGTTAGAGGTCACTGTGAACGCCGTATGAGCGTTTTTAGTCGTAACGGCTGCATTGGTATTGATTTTCCTCTCGGTCCTCGCCAGGGCGACCTCACATGCCGTATTTTCGATATTGACTATGTACACGGGAAACGAAGTTCCCACAATCTTTTCGAAAGGGATAGCACATGGGGCAATCCCTGTTACCATATAGTCCCTATCCCTTTCGGTGGCAGGGACACAGGAGCTTAAGAACTGATCCCTTACCGCTCCGCCTACTAAATAAGCATCGCCGCCGAGCTCCTTTATGAACTCGGCAAAGTCTCTCTCGGACTTGAAATCTCGATTTCGATTTAAATTGGTTTCCATTTTTGTTCTCCTTATACAGTAAGTGGTGCTTAACCTATTGTATTTACAGTAACTGTCACTGTTTTCTTACCTTGCAGTAACTGTTACTGTATTTTTTTCTTGATTTGCAGTAACTGTTACTGTATTATTGGGTTCAATCTGTTATTTTAAATCGATTTCAACCCGAAATTGAGTTCAATTTGAGTTCGATTTCGATTTTGAACCGGTTTTTTTCACTTAACAAGCGTTAGAATTTACCTAACGACTGGTCAGGAAAACATCAAGATGCCTATCGCTTTGATGCCTGGCTTGATTATAAACAGGAATTATTCTACAAGTTGTAGAAAAGCGGAACTGGCAAACCCTTACTGGACGGGGCTTTGCTAATTTTCTTAATTTTCTACAAAATTTTCAGTTTAGAATTATTTCAATAAAAAAAAAAAAAAAATTCTCAGGTTCTAAACATAAAAAATATTGTAGAATGTAGAAAATTCCAGTAAAAATCGCCATAACCCCTTTATATTACTTACTTATTACTCTTTCTACTTTATTTATTAAGATCAAAAAAAGTAGAAAATGTAGAAAATAAGGGACCTTATAAAAAGATGGAAAAGACAGCAAAATCAATAACTTACACCGAAAATAGGCTCGAACCGGCGAGCATTATAATTGAGCTAAAATCCATGGAATTGGAGTTTTGTAGAAAATCTCTGGCCTGTACTCAAGCGTCTGATGCAGAGACATTCTTCAATCTATCTCGTAAGGCTGCGCAAGCATCTGAAAAGATTCAGGATTCTTTGAAGGTGGAATCCTGCTGGATTTATCTATCCTTCATTGATAGATTCAATTATTCCAAACTTTATACAGACTATTGCGAATTCTGTGCAAGGAATGGTCTAACGGCTGTTAATAGCCATGACTATGACGTGGCTATGACCTTCCTACCTCCCCAAAAGGGTTGTTAACCTTTCTGAAAAACCGGAATATATCCGGCTCTTTAGAAAAAATAACAACATGGCCCTTATTATATCCATGGTAACGCACATAATTCTGGAAAGAAATATGTTTAACCTCAAAAGTTGAGGTTCACCCGAAAGGTTGAGGTTCACCCGAAAGATTGAGGCTTACCTCAAAAGTTGAGTCTTGCCCGAAAGTGCTTGGCGCGTCCACTTTACCTTGGCGCGTCCACTTTACCTTGGCGCGTCCACTTTACCTTGGCGCGTCCACTTTACCTTGGCGCGCCTATCGGTGTTGGCTGCACCTATTGATGTTAGCTGCGCCTAACATCAGGGTAAAATTTTTTGGCGGTTTTTAATCCGCCAAAAAATTTTTACGGTTAACTGGGTGAGGGATCAATTAATCCCTCACAAAAAACCTGTAGCCCCACAGAGTGGCGTCGGCTACAAGGTCACGCCTTTCCTTCCAATACCCAGAGGCACTGAGATGCCCCCCAATTCTTAGTACCCACATGTAGTCCTGCTCTTCTGGCAGGAATTCGTGGACGAGCATCCCGACAAGCTGCCCGTCTTTTTCCGCAAAGATAGGCTGGGTCCTCTTTATTTTCTCGCTCTGATCTTTCATTTTTTTCTCCTTGTTTTTTTTTAAACGTCCCAGCTGGACAGGCAAAGTGCCTGCGGGCTATCTGCTGTCCAGATCCAGGCCCGTCGGTGATCACTGCAATTTGCAGCAGCGATCAGGCCAGGGTGATTTTTGTGTATCAAGCTGACCACCCAGTGATCCGGGTGTCCGCAGGCATTTACAAGGCTGGACTCTTCCCAGCCTTGTTCTTTTAACAGCTCAATTCTTGCTTCCATTTTCTTCTATCCTTTTTTTTTGCAGTGTTTTAAAGAATGCGGTAACAGTTACCGCATTCTTTAAAACACTGCAAATCGTTTATGGTGAACGATTTGCAGTGTTTTTTTATACGAGCAGCTTTATCAACTTGCTTGCCGCAGTATGCAACTCCATATTTTCTTCTCCATAAGCCTTTACCAACAAGGCTTGGAGTTGCTTTACGCATACTTCTTTGTTGTAAGTCTCAATTTTCGGGTCCGATTTTTTTTCGCCTTCGCCTTCATCATCACCCTCCAGGCCTTCATCATCACCCTCCAGGCCTTCGTCATCATCACCCTCCAGGCCGTCGCCTTCGCCTTCGTCATCATCATCGCCAGCTGCCAGCTTTTCAGCCGCTTTTTTTTCGGCTTCAGCCTTTTCAGCTGCCAGCTTTTCAGCTTCAGCCGCTTTCTTACGCCGACTTTCCCGCATAGCCAGCGCGGATACCAACCGATTAACTTCGGGCAGTGCTGCCCGAGTTTTGCTGCTTGTAGGGCTTAACGCCTGCCCAGAGCTGTTCAAAGGCCAGGTCGCTGGCCTCTTATATCCTTCGGCCCAAAGTGCCAGGAAGAATTCTGGGAGTTTCAGTCCAGTTTTTTCGATCTTTTCAATCCTTGTTGCCGTGGTCTTTAGCGCCTTATTCTCTGCGTTGAATGCTTCCAGGTACCCCACGTACAAACTGGTGTGTACCAGTGTTGCTTTTTTCTTTGCTTTTGTTGCTTTTGTTGCTTTTGTTGCTTTTGTTTTTGTTTCTTCCATTTTTTTTTCTCCTGTTTTTTTATTAGCCCAAGGGTTATCCCCCAGACCTATATTTTTTTATGCAGTAACGTTACTGCATTCCTTTTTTTCCCGAGACTTTCCCCAGCCTCAAGAACAGTATACCATAAAGATTATCCCTTTGTCAAGCAGAAAGATTATCTTTTTATGCAGTAACGTTACTGCATTTCCCCCGCCCACGGCTTGACGTTTTAGTTTTGCCTGGCTTAGTAAATGATACCCAGCTCAGCAAATGGCGTCCACCTGAAAAGATCGGGTCCAGCTCAACAAATATGACTGACCTGAAAAGATCGGGTCCAGTTTAATAAATATGACTGACCTGAAAAGATCGGGTCCAGCTCAACAAATATGACTGACCTCAACAAATCGGGTCCGCCTCAACAAATCGGGTCCGCCTCAACAAATCGGGTCCGCCTCAAAAGGTTGGGTGCGCCTCAAAAGGTTGGGTGCGCCTGACGTATACCCTTTTCCTGCAATGGAATGTGTAGCCGTAGGGCCAACGTGGTCCCCGACAGGAATTTTCATCTCGCTGAACTTTTTCATCCTAAATTTAAATCTCCATTCCACGAACTTTCCCCTTGACAAAATTTTCCGCTTCTCCTATCCTTGGAACATGAACTTACCCGTGAACAGCATAGATTTAGACGCTTACAGCGAAGCAGAGAAGATAGCTTTGCTCAATCGGCTGCAGTCATCGCTACCGATTACAACTGATTCGCTCAACTTGGAAGCCGAGATCATAATGCAATTGCATCTGGCCAAAGGTATGCAATCCGACGCTAAGACAAGCGCTGCGCCTTTGAATCAGAAAGCGCAGGTGGCCAACACAATAACAGCGATCTTAAAGCAATTAGTCGATATACAAGCTGTACTGAACACGACTGAAACAATCAAAAGGATCGAACGTGTTTTACTGGAAACCTTAAAGGAGTTCCCTGAACTTCAGACACCTTTCTTAGAGAGGTATCATGATAAAATCACATCTTGACCGACTCCGAGCAGGGTTAGCCCAGACAAAATTAATCTTTACGAGTTGGATAAAAGAAAACATAATCCTGAATGGCAAACCATTTAGTTTTTTAAACCATGAATATCAAGAGGTTATCCTCGATGACGCATGTAGAAAGAAGGTTGTCAAAAAATGTTCTCAAGTAGGCCTATCCGCTTTGAATCTATGTAGAGCTTTAGCCTTTGTTTCTTTACAGGCCGGAGTTAAGTTGTCATATGTCCTGCCAAGCGCAAAGTTTTCACAGAAGTTCGTAAAGATGCGGCTGGACCCTTTGATTAACGCCTCTCCAAATGTAAAGATCAGGTTAGAGAAAGGGAATGATAGCTCTGAACTAAAGCAATTTGGTGACTCGTTTCTTATGAGTCAGGGAGCATCGGCGACATCCACGACAAATGTTCTCGCAATCGATTTGGATGCTTTAGTGGTAGACGAGTTGGATGGAGCGGAAAGTCACGATGTGATCAATCAGTTGATTTCCCGTCTGATCCATTCCAGTATAAAAGACGAATTCTATTTATCAACTCCTACGGTTCCAGGGTACGGGATTTCCTTAAAGTACGATAATTCAAGGCAGCATGTGTTATTGCAGAAATGTACGAGGTGTAATCAGTGGTTCAAACCAGATTATTATAAGCATGTCTACCTCCCCAACTTCTCCAATAGCCACGATTTGTCAGAAATATCTTTTCTAAACAGCGCAATTCTGAACGATTTTGACCTAAAAACAGCGGCATTGATCTGTCCGAACCCGAAGTGCAGTCGCCCTCTCCCATCCTCTTACATTTTGGACCCCACAACAAGGGAGTTTGTGTGCGAGAATAACGATTCTAAGGCTGAGTTTCACGGGTATCATATATCACCTTTCTCAATCCCTGCGATTATTACCCCAGGTTCTCTCATAGAAAGGTCTGGCAGGTACTCAAGATTGCAGGATTTTTATAATGATGCGCTTGGTTTGGAGTTGGCCAGCAAAGAAACAGGCCTTTCATTAGAAGAAATAAGCACCTTTTTCAAACACAAGCCGTTGGTACCTAATATTTCCTATTCTGTTAATCGCGGATCGGCTCACCAGTTTAAGTCACAGGACTTTAAAGCACGAGTTCCTTTTGCCCTAATGGGCTTGGATATGGGAGGGGAATGCGCTTGCACAATCGCCGCACCTGTAAGTAACGGCTCTAAATCTAAGTCTAAATCTAAAGAGTCGCTGCGGGTTATACATGCGGAGATGATTCCCCTGCATTCTGTAAGGAAGAGGGTGGCCGAGTTGTATGCAGAGTTCGGAGTCATCGCAGGGGTTGTAGATTCCTTGCCATATACGGATTCGGTTATGATGCTCCAGGAGAAGCACCCTACGCTGTTTGCAAGTATATTCTCGAAAAAGAAGGGGCTTGCGCTGTACGATGTTACTGAGCAGAACACCGACGAACCTACGAAAGCGATGTCTTTGGTTAGAAGTATTTCAGTAGCAAGGGATAGAGGTTTCGATTTGTTAGTATCGGCTTTAAGGGAAGGCGTTATTACATTCGACCCTTTACCTTTGGTATGTTCCACGTATACCGAGCATCTTATGGATTTGAAGCGTATTTTCGTTCCTCAGCTCCGAACGGAAGCCGAGGAGGGGAAGTTTGTTTGGAGGAAAACAAGGGGTGTAGATCATTATTTTTTCAGTTTATTGTACGTTTTTCTTGCTTTCTGTATGAATTCAGGTATAGAACCAAGAGTAGCAATGCAAAATGTCCCATTAATCTCTACCTTTAAATTGAAAAACTTTTAACTCAATTTAAAATAAAAAATAAAAAATAAAAAATAAAAAATAAAAAATAAAAAATAAAAAATAAAAAATAAAAAACCTTACGGGGGTGTCTGTAAAGTGTTTAATCTCTTCAACCGGAAAAACACAAAAACTTTGTCTGCGGCATCTAATATCGAGGTTCCACCTTTACCAAAGAAATTGCCGAACAGGCCGGTGAGTTTACCTTCGTATATTACTTCGGCAAAACAGTCGAAAGATTCTTTTTTGCCGAAAGAAGATTTAAACCTTGCAAATCTGGACATTACGGATTTGAGGTATGCGGCGACTACTCCTGGGGTTTTGCGCAAGTTATCTAAAGCGAGTCCTGATCTTTCTGCAGCGATATTTTCGGCTTTACGTTTAGCCTTGTCATCCACTTACTTAGCAATTGCAAGGAACTTAGACGGGACTATTAGCGATGATGGGACTGTGTTGGTTCAGCAGATGTGTCGTAAATTTGATTTATTAAATGTTGATCCGATGGCAACAGGTGCTGGTGCTGCAAGCCCCGTTGGATATAATGCTTACCAAAGTATTAGGTCGGCTGGAGAGTCCCTGGGCAAGGAATTGTTGATGTTAGGCGGGTGTGCTATTGAGCTTTTATTAAATAAAGCCCGGCTTCCGGAGGCCATGCAGCCGATATCTATAGAAAAAATAAAGTTCAAGTATGATAAGAACAGGAAAATTCCCTATCAGGTTTTGGGGTCGGAGGAAATTCCGCTTGATATCTCCACATTTTTTTATGTTTCGCTGGATCAGGATTTACTTTCTTCTACGGCGGATTCTCCAGTACAGGCTTCGATTCAGCCGATAGTAGCGCAGCAAACCTTTATGAATGATCTTCGAAGGGTTGCAAACCGTGCGGTGCATCCGCGCGTGAAGGTAGTGATCATTGAGGATATGTGGCGTAAAACATTACCGGCGGAGGTTTTAGCTGATCCGGATAAGTTGAAAGAGGCGGCGGAGGTATTAATTGATACCGTTAGAAATAATATAGACGGCTTAAACCCTGAGGATGCTTTGGTATTCTTTGACTGCTTAACCATAGAATATCTTACCGCGGGTACGACCACGGTAAGCGAAGAGTGGAAGGCATTGTCCAATATTATTAATGGAAAAATAAGTTCTGGTGCGAAATCGGCTCCCGTTATCCTCGGCCTGGAAAGCGTAGGTAGTTCTAACATAGCCTCAACGCAGACAATGCTCTTTGTTAAAACTGTGGAATCCGGAGTTATACTTAAGTTGAACGAGATTTTTTCCCGCTTGCTTACCATGGCGGTTAGGTTGTACGGTATTGATGTGGTCGTTGAGTTTAAGTTCAATTCTGTAGATTTAAGACCGGAAAGCGAATTAGAAGCTTTTAAGATGATGCGTCAGTCGCGGATTTTGGAGTTGCTATCTCTTGGCTTGATGAGTGATGCGGAAGCATCGTTGGAATTAACAGGTACATTGCCTTTGCCTGGCGCGACTCCATTGTCAGGAACGATGTTTAAATTGGGCAACCAGAGCGCGGAAGTTAAAACACCGGAGAGCAACACGTCGGCATTGAACCAGGATTTATCCGGAGACGCACCGAAAGATTCTAAATCCTAAATTAAAAAACAGAGGAAGGAAGGAAGGAAGGAAGGAAGGTGTTACTATGGCTACATTTTGGGTAGGTACAGAGGATTCATACCGGTTATACCTGTCGCAGCTTGATTGGTTGACCACACCGCAGGCCCAGGAAGCGCGCAAAGAGTTTGAGGCTGTGGTCTCCAGTTCTGACGAAGAGGCAGAAACCTGCTCGCCAATCCTATCAGTTGTCGACGGTGTGGGGATTATCAATATATCAGGGATTCTTGTTTGTAGTGATAACTGGTATAACAAATATATGGGATACCTCAGCCAATCGGAGATCCAGAGAGCGCTTTTAGAAGCCGCTGGTAACGACGGAGTTGCCAATATTTTACTGGATGTTACAAGTCCCGGCGGTCAGGTGCCGATGACACTTGAAACCTCTAATTTAATAAAAGAGGTAGACAAGATAAAACCTGTTTACTGTTTTGCTGAAATGGCAGCATCCGGCGCTTATTGGTTAGCATCGGCAGCGAGGAAAAGGTATATCTCTGCAACTGGTATTGCAGGGAGTATTGGTGTAGTCACACAACACGTTGAGTACTCTAAGCAGGATGAGAATGATGGGGTTACGCGGAAAATACTCAGAACCGGGGAGTTTAAACAGTTATTCAATTCGGTTGAGCCGTTAACAGAGAAAGCAGAGGAAGAGACGTTAAAATTAATGCTTGAGACAGAGGCTGTTTTTGTTCGTGAGGTTTCCAGTAATCTCAATCTGTCTATCAAACAACTGGAACCTGCGTTGGAAGGTAGGGAGTTTGTTGGGCAGCAAGCGGTAAAGGTTGGCTTGTTTGACAAAGTAGATACGTTTCAGAATGTTTTATCAACACTTACACAGGAAACAAAGGGGGAAGCACAAACGATGAAAAAAACAAAAACATACCAGATGGCTTCTGCATTTGCCTCGGCCGATCTTAAAGCAGCAGCCGAGCTTGAAGCAGCCGCTAAGCGTACTGCAGCCGGGGAAGGTACAGAGGAAGATGCTTTGCTCTTGAAAGAGGATGCCGATCTTAAAGCAGCAGCTGAGCTTGAAGCAGCAGCTAAGCGTACTGCAGCTGGGGAAGGTACAGAGGAAGATGCTTTGCTCTTGAAAGAGGATGCCGATCTTAAAGCAGCAGCCGAGCTTACTGCCGAGGAGGAGGATGAAAATACCCCTGATCCCAATATTGCCTTGATTGAGGAGAAAGACAGGGAAATAGCCGCGGCATCTGAGCTTATAGGAAAACTGTCGGCTATTGTGGAAAAGGCCGTAGGCAACATGTGTATCGCGTTAAACACCGAGAATCCTTTGAAAGAAGATTCCGAACCTGATGTGATTCTTTCTGTTTATAATGAAAAGGTAGAGCTGTTTGCGGCTTTGTGTCCAGCAGGAGGTGTTGCTTCTATAGAAGAGGAAGAAAAAGAAAAACCTACTGCGCCGTCCAGATTTGAAGCGGCACGGAGTAAACAGGTGGTTGTTCCTTTGAACGGCTAAAACAACTGAGTAAACAAGAACAAGAATAAGAATAATAATAATAATAATAGGAATAAGAATAAGGGGGAAGCGTTATGGCCAAGTTTAAAATGGGGGTTGACGTTAATGCTGCTTCGGATATTATCGTTGCTCGTTTAACACAGGATGGGACAAAAACAAATTACCTTGTTGATAACGACAAAGGAAAGCTGGTGGGTCTTACGGCTGAATCTGAGTATGCGTTGTCTGCTGCAGGTGCCCAGATTGAGGGTTGCGTTGTCGCTATTGAGCCCGCGACACAGGATGGTTTCACCATTGGATCTGTGAAAACGAATGATCGTATGGCTTGTATCTGCGATGGTTTGCAAGCAACGGCCGGGACTGGTACAATTGTACTCGGTGATTATGTTGTAGTCGGTACCCCTGTTGCAGCGGGTACAGCTCTAACAACTTCCGGACCAAAGGTTTGCAAGGCAACCTCACAGGACATTACTTTCTTTTCGTGGAGAGTTATTTCTCTTGGAGTTGCCGGCGCAGTAGGCGACACTTGCGTGATTGAACGCGTCTGTTAAAGTCGGTTTACTGTTTACTGTCTATTGTTTTTGAATAACCTAAATCAAAGAAAAAAGGATTTGTATTATGCCAACTTTTACAAACGCTGATGGCCAGCGTGTTGAGGCTGTATTATCACCAAGTATTTACAAAGCAGCGGTTGATAAGGGATTATCCGTGCCCCAGTATATTAATCGAACTTATCCTACGGGGTCTGAGGCCAAATCATCTACCTTTGAGCAGATGTGTGCGAGCTCTGGTTTACTGGTTGGTGGGAATAAGGAATTCGGCTTGAAATCCCCAACATTGGATGATATACTTTCCGGGAGAGCAGAACTGAATGCGGCAGCAGTTGCCGATGCAAATCCCGCATCACGTATTCTGTATCCAGCTGTTATACTCGAACTTATTGAGAGCGAAATTGCTGTGGATAGGGAGACCGATCCCATGGCATTTGATAAGATGGTTGCCTCAGATATTAATGTCACAAGTAACCGTGTCGAGCAGCCAGTGGTTGACGTTACGGGTGCCGAGACTCGGGCCAAAGTTATCTCACAGCTTGCACCGCCCCAGACAATGCTATCCATCACAACTGCCGACACAGCCAGGTCACTGCCCACAATGTCCATAGGTATGGAAGTTTCTGACCAGGCGCTTAGTTCGACTACGCTGGATTTCGTGTCTATGGTTGTTGAGCGTCAGTTGGCTGTTGAGAGGAATGCTCGTACTTATGACTATCTCTTGAGTTGTTTAAACGGCGATGAGGATATGGGTCAGTCGGCTCTTGCTGTAACACAGGCTGATTCATATGATGCGGCAATTACAGTGGCAGGGGATGTCACAAAGAAAGCTCTTGTTAAGTGGCTGGTGAATAATTATTACAAGAGGCACCTCACCCATGTCGTAACGGATATCGATGGTATGCTGTCGATGGAAGCAGCACTGCAGACTACAAATACGAACCAGCATGTCCCCGGGTCGCTGACACCTCAGTTTTCCTTGATGAACAGACTCTTGGAAAATGTACAGTTATTTATTGTTGATGATTCTGCCGGTTGGACTGCAAATACGCTTATGGGTTTGGATGCCCGTAGTGCTATCGTAAGAATCAGGAATAGCGCCGCGGCTTACTCTGCTGTTGAACAGTTTGTCCTAAGACGGTCAAGTGCGCTTAGGTTTGACTTTTCTGAGATCGCCTATCGTTTAAGGGATGAAGCCTTTGACGTACTCTCTCTCACAATATAATTAAAGGTCGATCCTGAATGTAGCGGAGGAAATTTTTATGTCGAAGAAAAAGAAAGATAGTGCGGCTTCTGTTATCGAAGCTGCACCAGTAGTCGAGGTTCCTGTTGAAGCAGCACCGGAGGTGATTCCTGATGGGGTTATCAGGGTTAGGGCTGTTATTCGACCTATGTATGCTCCTTTTGATGGCATTATGATTCCTGAGGATGGGCACGGAGTTTTGGTTGAATTGGGATCGTGGATAGATGTCCAGCTTAAACGGGGATTGATACAAAAATGTTAGGCGATTATACCACACCAAACAGTGTACGGGTTCTGTTGGGGGTTAGCGCTAACGAACTCCCGAACGTTGTATTAAACGATCATTTTTATACACTGGCATTAAAAGCAGACCTGTACCGTGTTTGTGCGACCATAGTGGAGGATTACGCTACGGCTGATGCTCTTGTTGATACCGACGCTGGTGCAGCGCGTTTTGCAGATGCTGTGAGTCTCTTTGCTACTTATGCAGTGGCTAAGGTATGTCTTGCAGCACTTCCGCAATTTGCGGTTCGGTCTTCCACAGAAGGAAAGGCATCGTTTCTCAGGCATACGTCAACATCGTTCGATAATGCCATCCCGAGGATTGACACGGAGTATGACCGTGCAAGGGCAGCATTATTGGACGCGTATGTAGATTATCTGCCGGATGCGGTAACGTCAGCAGCAGCAACCACAAGGAACGTGTTGCAGGTGTCGACACCATCTTCTGACCCAATAACAGGAACATAGGTAACTAATGGTAGACTTAGCGGCTATTGTTTCATCTCACAAAAAGTTACCAGTTTACGACGGTTATACTGGCGAGTTGCTCTTTTTAGGGCAGACAAACCCATATGACGGTAGTGTTCGTGACAGTGTGGCGAGCTGGAGAAAGTTTATTTCGGCATCAACGGTTGTCCTTCCGGACAGAGGTATCGTAAGGGTTGGCGACGATAGGTTTATAACTGGAAGAGTTGCCATTGATTTTTTCCAGGGGGATGCTGTTCGAGAAAATGTAGTTATCCACCCTTGTGGTGATAGTTATCGGGAGGCTTCTGCTGTTGATTTTTTAACAGATCCGATTCCGGGTACCGTTACTCCTTTCTACGGGGATGCTGTTTGGAGAAAGATTGATAAAGACGAGATGGAGTCCACTCTATTTTTTAATTTCTGTAATATTTATATGTCTCCTACCGAACCTCGGTCAACAAGAGACAATCTAATACTGTCCTCAGCCGGTATTCTCTACAGAATCCAGTCTGTTGAAAGCTTAGAGGCTGGTTTTAACGCTGCGGTTTGCAGCGAGTTGGGGGATGACTCGCTTGTAAATGTAACATATACTGCACAAGGGGTATACGATGTCAATACAGACACCTTAACGGCAGGAACACCGGAAGATTTCCCTGCAATTCTTGAGTTGGTGCAGACGAACTATAGGTTCAGCAATTTAGACGCAGCAAAGTATAAGGCCAGTGATCGGATAGTTACGGTAAAGAAATCAGATGTTGCTCAGCCGGAACCAGCCGATATCTGCACGGCCAAAGGGACGTCTTATCGAGTTATTTCTGCACAGGATGATGCCGCAGGGACCAGCTGGGAGCTTCATTTACGGAGGGTATAATCGTGTTTTTTTCTGTTTCAGCTGCTGAAAAACTTAGGTTTAAGCGTGCGGTTAAGGTAACAAAAGCCAAACTTAGGAAGGAAATGACCGATGTTTTCAAGGGTTACGTGACTGTGGCCTTTAACATGTTGGTTGATGAAACTCCGCAGTGGACAGGACATGCGGCAGCTCAGTGGAATATTGGGGTGAACATGTTGGACATGTCGAAGAGTAGTCTATTCATTGACGATAGGGTTGGCATCTCAGATATCTTTGACGATGACGGACCGGTTTCCGAAACTAAGCTATCAAAACAGATAAAATGCAAAGCTCACCCAACGGCTGTTGACGAAGCCAAAAAACGTAATAGCGATAAAGTCCTACAGATTGCTCTTGATAAAGTTATTTTTTTGAGTAATAATGCTGAAGATCTGTTTGAAGGTTCCTATGTCGAGATGCTTGAGGAAAACCCCAATAATTATTTAAGAAGGGTTAATAGGCCGGGGCATATGGTAATGAGAACTGTTGGTTGGTTTAATTCAAGGATGGCTATATTAAGCGAGGCGCAGCAACGGCAGCTTGTCATTGCTAAGCTATCAGACTCTGGAATAATGGAATTGATATAAAATGACAACATCAGATTCAGTAAGGGTAATTTTAAGCAGCCGAATAGAGGCTGTATGGACTGCTCAAGCGGGGACGGCTGAGTTGTTTAGAGAGGGTGTTCAAGAGCCGGATTTACTCCAACAGGTAGAGCCTTTTGCTCTATTTTCTGTCGGCTTATCTGGCTTTAAGCAAGGAGATATGAACGGGACCAACCCTCTGCAGAGAGGATTCGGAGAGATTCACACTGATCTGTACGCCAGAAACGGGAAGGGGTCTAAGCCTTTGTTTGATATGCTTGATGTCGTGCGAGCTGCATTTGCTATTCAAATTGTTGGCGAGATTCGGTTGTACGGGATTACATGCAGAAAACAGGAACCAGCGGTGGGGTGGCAGTCGTGGTTTACCACAGTGCCTTTCCAGTTTGATTCCATCACTTAATTGCAAAGGGGGAAATTGTTATGCTGGCAGGCACAAGTTCAACTCAGTTATCGTACCTGGAAGAGGCGACCTTCGGGGTTATCGATTCAGTAGGTACGCCTAAAAATTTAAGAATGACAGGAGAGTCTCTTGCTTACGATATTACGTTAGAAGAGTCCAAAGAGATTAATTCTACAATGCAGGTTTCTGATCTGGTCCCCGTCGGTGCGACCGCCCAGGGAGGGGTAAACCTTGAGCTCCAGTACAGAGAGTATGATCCTTTTTTTGAGGCCTTACTCGCCAATACCTACACAGAGGCGGGTACAGATGGCGTTGTGGCCTTGGCAACTGTAACTTTTGCAGAGGCCGGGAATACCGCAACGGGTACAGCGGGTGATTTCGATGATTTTGTTGACGGCCAGTGGGTTTCTTTTATTGGTGACGGAACAGAGCTGAATCTGGGAGTTTTCAGGATTGCCACTGCCACATCGGATGTTCTTACCTTTGATACTGATTATCCAGTTGTTGACGAAACTGACACGACTTACAGTATCACTGGCTCCAGATTGACTTTGGGATCTGCAGCACTAAAGACATTCACTGTTCAGAAGAATTTTTCCGATGTTTCACAGTTTTTTGCCTACAGGGGAATGGCGGCTTCCAAGCTGTCACTGTCGCTGGCTACAGGTGCGCTTTTAACAGGTAGTCTTGACTTTATGGGCTCTGATGCCTTGAGGAGTGACGCTACCCATTTTGGTGGCGCTGCTGATGCTGCGAATGCTTACGGCATCATGAACGCTGTAACAGGTGTTGGTAACATACTGCTTGATGGAGATCCTCTTGCGAACACATTCGTAAAATCTGCGAACGTATCGATTGACGCAAAACTAAGGGGGCAGGCAGGATTAAGTGTTTTGGGGAATGTAGGAATCGGTCGGAGTACGTATGCTGTAGAGGGGACATTAGAGATTTATCTAAACGACGGGGATATTTACGATAAGGCATTAGCAAACACGACTGTATCAATTGAGTTTCCTGTCCAGGATGTGTTGGGGAATGGGTACGCTTTTGTATTCAATAAGTGTAAACTCGGGATACCCACAATACAGGCTTCTGGCAAAGATGCCGATGTTATGCTTTCTACAGATTTCAAGGCTATTGCTCCTGGGGCTACAGATAAGGTTGTCTATATCGATAGATTCGGTACTGCTCCTGCTTAATAGCTCAATGACTTAACATGGTGGCTTTAGTGTTCTTTGAAAGAAAGAACCGAAGCCACACAATTAAAAGGATTCTGTTTATTATGTTAGATATATTTAGCGAGTTCGCCACGGATGAGAGAAAAGAAACTGAGGGTATTACTGTTGATCTCGGCGGAGGCGCAAGTCTTTTAGTTGCCCGAAGGGATAACGATAACTATCTCAAGTTGGTTCAGGAAGAGGCCGATGCGTTCGCTATACGTTCTCAGGGTTTATCAGCTGAGGCTTACGAAAAGGCAGATAAAGATATCTTAATCAAAATTCTGGCGGGAACAATTCTTCTTGGGTGGAAAAACTTATCTTACAAGGGAAAGCAGTTGGAATACAACACTGAAAACGCTGTTATGATCTTAAGTCACAAGGATTTCCGCAAAATGGTTATGGAACATGCTTCTGATATAGCCAATTATAAGGTTGAGTTGGAGGATAGGGACGAAAAAAACTAACAGAGGCCTTGGCTTACGATCTGTCGTGGGGAGAGTCATCTTCCTTCTTTTCTGAGTTAAAAAAGAGAGGGAAGAAACTTGGCCCGTCGGCTGAAAAAGGGCGTCCAGTTATCCCCCCGAGATTAGTAACATATTGGTCTGCTTTTTCTATGCTGCATAAAAGAAGGCAGTTCGCATACACTGGACCACAGCCTCTGAGTATTCCCCAAATTGAATCATATGCTAGATTAGACTTTGTCCACGGTCCACGCTACTTTTCGAGACTACTCAGGTTTGTAGCAGCAATGGATGACGTTTACTTAGCCAACTTCTTTAAAAAGCAAAAGAGTGAGGGAAACCTATCATGAGCGGATTACTCCTGACGATAAAAGCGGAGGATGGAGACCTTCAAAAAATTGAAACCCTCCTTGATCGCATTGAGTCTGTACTCTCCAGACCAACAAAAGCCGATCTGTCTAAGCTGACTGCTCAAGTAGCTGCTCTGGATAAAGAAGCTAAAGAAGCAAGTTTATCTGCAGCGAGTATGCAGGTGAACCTCAATAGCCTTTCTGTAAAAAGTGTCAAAACTTCGCAAGATGTTGCCAACCTTACAGGTAGTCTGGCAAAAAATAAAGCTGTCCTCAATGTGCTAACCTCCAGTTTCTCCGCGTATGCAAAAGCACTGTCTGGAAGTAGCGCCCAGGTTGAGAAAGTGAATGCCGCCCACGCTAAACAAAAGGCATCGGCGAAAGAATTGCTGATCTCAATGGAGACGCTTTCCGCAGTTAAAAGGCAGCAGCTTGTTACAGATCAGGCTTTAATCGGAGTTACAAATCTTCTCAATAAAGAAATGGCAGTTCAAGTTGAGCTTGCCACTGTAGAAGCGGCTTCTAAGAGTGCACTTATTGCTTCGATGAAGGCCGAAACCGTCGCGGCTGCCGGACTTCTTCTTGAAAAAGGGCTGATAAGTGAAGCTCGTTACGCTGACATCGCTGGAATTCAGAAAGAAATCCCTGCGGTAGATGTCCTGGCTGCAAGCTATACTAAACTTGCTATAGCTGAACAAGAGAGTACTGTTTCTTTACGTTCTAATATGGCTGCACAATTAGGAGCAACCAGAATCGAGAAAAGGACTAAGTTAACCCCTGCGAGTCTTGATTCTGTTACGAATGCGAGGGCGGAAGCAGCGGCGTTAGAGACACGTAATCGGGCGCTTGCTGAGGGAGTACGGATTAAAGCACTGGGGATCAGCAGCTCTGATAAGAAGTTAGCAGCTATACACGCAAATAACAAGGCTCTGGCCACGCAAGCACGGAGGTTAGGGCTTATAACGAAGGAAGAGTACAAAACGATAACGGCGCAGAAGGTGTTTACTGCGTCAACAAATCAGGCTGCGTTCTCTGCGAATAAGTTTACCAGTGCTCTTAGAGGTGTTTCCGGAGGTTTGGGCGCATTATGGTTAACCTACGGTTCGATGTTACCTATGTTGGCTACTTTTGCTGCTGTTACCTCTGCTGTAAAAGGGTTAAAGTCGGCGTCCTCATTTGAATACCAACTTGAATATATGGTTTCTTTGGGGAAAGCGACCAAGGATACCACTGCGACCTATGGAAATCTGTATGACGGTATCTTAGCAATAGGTGGGGTGGCTCAAGGTCCAAACGAGTTGGCAGATAGTGTTAAGGTCTTAATGAAAGCTGGTTTCGATGCGTCAACAGCACTGGAAGAAGTCAAGACAATTGCGCAATTAGCGACAGTTGCGGAAGAAGGCCTGGGCGAAGTTACCTCCGCGCTTATGTCTCAGTACAGGGCTTGGTCTGTTGAAATGGTGGGCACAGATCGGGGGTTGCGATCATTAGCAGATGCAGCAAATATTATTGGCTATGCTTCTCTGGATGCAACACTTGATATCAAAGAGATGTTGAGCCAGTTCAAATATACATCTGAGCTTGCTAAGTTATCGGGAGCTTCATTTGTTGAGATTGCTGCTGGTCTTGGTATTATGAGTGATATGGGTATTAAGGGGACTAAAGCAGCAACGTCCCTTAGAACCGCGATAAGACAGCTACAAAACCCAACGAGAAAAACCAGAAAGCTTTTTAAAGACATGCACATAGATTTCGGTTTGTTCGCTAAAGATGGAAGCTTGCTTACGCTAACAGAATTGTTTTCCAATTTCTCAGCTACAATAAAAGACCTTCCTGATTCAGATAGGATGAAAGTTCTGACCAGCGTATTTTCTCTTCGCGCTGCTTCGGCGGGTTCCATGCTCACGGCCATTAGCATCGATGATCTAAAAAGAATCGACGAACAGATGCAGTTGGGGAATTTTTCTTTAGCTAAGAGGGCTGAGATTCTCAAGGAGATTCAAAAAGAAGGATCATTTGTAGCAAGTATGTACAAGGATCTCGCTAAAACTAACAAGATTCTCTGGGATGAAACTAAAGCTGCTTGGCAAAAAGCGGCAATAAAAGGAACTGGGACCGAAGATTTAAAAAGCCTTATCCTTTCTCTCAGGGATCTCGCTGATAGTGGAACAGTTGAAACGCTGTCAAGGGGTCTTTCCGGGCTTTCTGGATTTTTAATGGGTGCAGCAGAGGATCTTGTGGATTTATTTTCAGCCCCCGCAGTTGTTGCCAAAACGATAGAAAATATTTATGTGGGTCTAAAAGATGTTATTGTCGACGTTGACGAAACTGTGCTGGCTTCTTTAAATGCAGCAGAGCTTTATGAAAAGCAGAAGGCCGGTACATTAGGAAAAAACCCCAGGCAGGGACAGGACTGGACTAAAGGTTGGTTCGGTACGCCGCAAAGTAAAGCACTTTTGCAGGAAGCTCAAGATGTTACCAGATTAGAAAGTGTTTACGGTAGTTTAGAAGTTGCTGTAATGGCTGCTCCGTTTGATAAGAAAATAGCCAAGGTTACTGAAACGTTAGCGGATTTAAACGAGCAAACATTAGAGTTGGCAAAGAATGTAAAGAAACACCCGAATAACTCTGAAATGGTTGAAAATTTTAAGCGAAGCAGAGAGGCGGCTTTTTCTTTAAAAAAAGAGTTCAGGGAATTACGTGCAGAAAAAGCGAGGATGCTGAGTGATCCCGGAGCCTGGAAAGCCGAGCAGGAGGCTGCTGAATCCGCGGTCAAGAAAACAAAAGCTGCAATGGCCAAGGCTTACAGAGTAGGTGATTTGGATGCGATAACTGAGGCTAAGCTGCTACAGAATGAGAAGAAAGAACAGGATTCTTTTGAACTGCAGATGTTGGGAGACCTGCATAAGTCCAAGCAGATTGCCGAGGAAGATTACAAGGATAAGGTTTATCAGATAAAACGCCAAGCGGTTAGAGACAACATTGATCTTCTAACCATGGAGAGGGATGCCGCAGTTGAAATATTCAACGAGGCAGAGATCCATGCTGGACAGGATTTAGCTGTACCAGGCGCAGAAGGAGCCGCGGAAAAAGCGAGGGACGAGGTCGCTTCTCTTAACTCTCAGTTAAACATTGCACAAAAGAGATTTAGCCAGCTGACTACACTGCGTCTTTCTGATAAGATTGTTACGGATGTAACAAAGCAAAAGGAATATATTGCGACATCTCTTGACCTACGTAAAAGCCAAATAGACAGGGAAAAGACTTTGACAATGGCCTCAATTAAGCAGGAAGGACGCTTGCTTGAGGCCAAGAAAAAAGCCGGTTTGATTGCTGAATCTGAGTTCATAGACGAAAAAAGGAAGCTTCAGGAAGAAGAGTTCGACGCGGAGGAAGTAGCTCTTACCAAGCAAGTGGGTCGGCTAAAAGACAAACGTGCCGAGATGCTGAAGATTCCTGGGGTCGAGAAAACTGATACTCAGCTTCGTCAGATGGATGACAGTATTTCCGGTGTCGTCGCTTCTTTGGCTGCGGTAGAAGCAAAGCGTGAGGTTTTCAATGAACTGATTAGTTTAGAAGATATAGGTAGAGCCGAGGGGTTGCGCAAGGAACTGGAAAAAATAGTCAAAGCTTCAAACGAAAAAATGACTGATGTTGAGTTTGATCTGTCCATTCGAACTCAAGCCCCGAAGAAGCAAGACCAAAGCAGAGAGCTAAGAGGTATAAACTTAGAAAGGGATCAGAAAAAGGCCGAGCTTGGTAGCATATACGAAGGTAAAGAGTTAGATGCTGCGGTGGAAAAGGTAGACCAGGCGTATGCTAAGATAACAGAAAATGCAGAGAAGAGTTTTGAGCAGCAAGCCGAGGCCAGTAAGGATTTTTGGGGTGGTCTTGATAACGGAGTAAACAGTTACTTAGAAAATGCCTCGGATGTTTTTTCTCAGGCCTCCGAGTTCGCTTCCTCCTCTTTTGAGAAGATGACAGAGTCTCTTTCTGAGTTCGTCGCCACTGGAAAGATGGATTTCAATTCCCTACTCCAATCTATTATTGCTGATGCAGCGCAGATGATGATCCACCTGACTATGGTTAAGGTCATGAAAGCTGCGTTGGGTAGTGACAGCGGCGGTACAGAGGGCGGTAGTGGTTGGGTTGGGAGCCTGGTATCTATAGGAGCTTCTGTACTCAGTAGCTCTGCTGCAGCAAACGGTGCAATATGGGATGGGCATTTTCAACCTCTACAGGGGTTTGCTTCAGGCGCTACAAATATAAGCAAGCCGACAGTCGGTCTTATAGGGGAAGGCCAATATCCAGAAGCGATTGTCCCCCTTCCGGACGGTAGATCAATCCCCGCACGGATTGAGGGTTTGGGGAGTAGCATGGACAAAGCCATGGATAAGATAGCCGATAGAATTAGCCCCGCTCCAAGCCAAGGGGGAACAAAAATAGTAAATGTTCTTGACCCCGCGATGACAAAGAGTTACCTTAGCACAAGAGAGGGTGAAAAACTAATCGTAAATATCATGAGAGAGAACAAAGGAGCGCTTGCGTAATGTCATTCACAACCAAAACAGCTTTTGATTTTTGTGGCGCTTTGGATGCCTTAGTTGATTATGCTACGGGTACTGTAGTGGAAGGGGAGTCACTTGGAACACCAGACAGTAGTGAGACCGGCTTCTCTGGAACTTTGTCTAACACAAGTGTGCACCGGTATGGAGCTGCTGTAATTCACGGGACCACAGTTTCACCTGCTTCGGCTGATGATGATTTTGCGACGCTGAATACTACGAGATGGACAGTTGACAACGGGACGGATGGTTCTTCATCTGCTGCGGGAGATTTAGCATTAGCGATAGCTGCTACTGGTTCCGCAGATTCCGTTGTGTTATCCAGTAACTTTAGAGTCCTTGATGATTGTGAAATATCTTTCGATTTCAGCAGCCTATCGGGGTTGGCAGATGACGCCGATGGTGTAGGTCTACGGTTCTCAGTTGATGCGGATAATTACGTGGAATGTTATGCCGGGGTCTACGACGGCGCTAAGTTTTTTGGTCAGTCTAATTTCAGTGATAACCTGTCATCTATCGTTGCCTCTGCTCGTACTTCAGCTTATGGTGGGTTGAAATTAAAAAGAATAAACACTGTTGTTGAATTTTATGGAAAAGATGGAGCGGGCTCCTATACGCTTGTAGGGAGTTTCCCTTTGCGTAATGGGCGTGAAGTTACTGTTGATATTGAGCTTCATCGGGCAATTGATTCTGGAGTATCTGTGACAGTTGACGATTTTGTAGTGACCAAAGGCCATGATCTTTGGGCCAATCAGTACGTAGCTTACGCTGATGCTGACGGTGTTATTACTGGAACTGGGGTGACTGCCGGTTCCGTAGCAAAGGATGGTACATGGTCTTTGGAGTTTGATGCAGCCCCTGCAACAGGTACCACATTGGTAATGAACTATAAAGAGTATGTAACAGATCCTGACAGGGGCGATTGGGAAGTCAGGTTGTGGGATAATGCGAGAAACATATCTAATGTAGAAACTACTCACGGAGACGAAACACGTGCTTGTGTTTTGAAAAGTACAGGGATTTCAGGGGTAGAAGAAATACTTATAGGTATAAGGGAGTGGAAGAATACCTCTACGTCAAAGTGGGGGTGGGCGTTAAATGTTTACCACAGCGATCCATTAACACTTTGGCATGTGAATCTCGATGGGTTTGGTATGGGGACATATGACACAAGTAACCAATGTTTTTCGAAGTTGCCTACAGCTCCGTTTTCCGATTCGATTCTTCCTATGTGGCTATACGCTAATAAACAGAGGATTTTTATGGTCGCGAGATGCTCGGACTCAAGCTACACATCGGCGTATACTGGATTTGCTTACCGTTTAGATCCACCGTCCAGCTATCCGAGGCCGAACATGGCCATCGGAGAACGAGGGGATGTGTACGATTACCTTTACGCTTCGAATAGGTATTCTGTCCATAGAGGTTACAATTCTTCGTCTCTTGGGACTTATATGCTTTTGCGTTCTACAAGTGGTGTTTATAAATATAACGAATTGTTTATGGCTCCCCAACAGGGTGATATCAACATACAGCCGGTTGCTTCTACGTATGATGGGTTACTAATGACATGGCCAGTCTACGTAAAAGAGGAGGCAAACGACGTTTTACTCACCCAATTAGATGGTATCTTCGTTGCGCGGGGGCAGTCGTTGACAGCGGAAAGCACCTTTGTTCAGGGGAGCAAAACGTATCGAATTTTCTACGGTGGGGCAAACGGTGGGGTTTATAACTTTTACGCCGTGGAGGAGGTATAAAATAGTGCTTTATCCTAACTATGAAATACATACGAATGTAAGCGGAATAACAGACGTTGTTGCGAAACTCCGAGCATTTGCAGTGGCCGCAGGTTGGACAGAATCAGGTTTTCGTTCTGGTGAACGCTATGAACAGTTCGAAGAACCTTATGGATTCCAGGGAACCCCGGATTCATACTATTCTTTTTTTCACCTAAGTTCTCCCGGATGGGGAGGGGCACAGAACCTTATCTTTCAGTTCATGTTGCATAATTTCCACCAAAGTGTCAGCACTTACAACCCTCGCGGGGGGGTGGCGGGGCATGATCCTACGGATTATGCTCTTGGTTTGGGAGCTGTAAAAAATACAACTTATGACGCCACAGGGAATCGGTATGCTCCGTGGCACCAGGATTCCAATAACTCTTTTGAAGCGTGTGGTAGTTACCAGACTGGTACGGGGGGGATTCGGATAACACATGACTTGGCTATCCCTAAGATGTACTTGTTTGGAGATGATAAGTTTATTTGGATGGCGATAACACACGATAATTTCTATCACCAACATTTTTGCTTTGGCTCTGTTGTTCCGTTAGACGCAACAATGCCGATTGATGGAAACTTGATCTTAAGGTGTTTTTCGCCTATAAACAACAGTGCCTCTACCACGTGTTACCCATGGGAGGTGTACAGAACATTTGCAGCTCCTTATTCAACTAAACCCTATACTTCTCTTTTTTTCTACGAGCAAGGGACAACAACACAGCAGTCGGCAGGAAAAATAGTATGGGGGGATGAACACTTAGACCCTGTTTACGAGAATCACTACTGGACAAAGGGATCAGATCACTCAGGGTCAGAACTTTCGTATCCGAACTTTGAAGATTTAAAGATATCGAGAACAATTGGGGGTCGTTACCATCTCATGAAAACTGTTTACTCAGTGATGAGACCTGCGGACAGCTACATTCAACCTTTCGCAACAACACCTTTTTATAGCTGTAATTGTGTAGGTGAAACCCCTGGAACAATTCTTGAGTACGGAAATGATAAATTTTTGATTCTTCCTGATGGGACTCTGGAGTCAGATCGATGGTTTGCCATAAGAATACAATAATTCAAACTCAAATTTAAACTAAAACTTAGGATAAATATGGATGGGGATATTACATTCAGCGTTACTTCCGATTCTCTATCAAAGCTTAGTTTTTTAACCCGTGTACCCAACTCGTATTTTTCTGACGTTTTTGGTATATTCTTATTAGCGGGAGAATCTTTACCTTTAGCTGTTGATTCCGCTGTGGACCTTGAGGTTGTGTGCGGGTCTTTTAACCATAAGGTGGAGAATGGTTACGGTAACCGCGAGAGTACGGATCTCCAGACCGTTGTGGCCTCGTCTGATTTACCCAATTTCGCTATGGATTTTGTTTACAACCGGATCTGGATTGAACCAAACCCGTTTGATGCAGAATTCGTAGTTGCAGATATAGCAGAAGATACTTACATGTGGAATGCCTATATCGAACCTGTTTTAACTGTTGACGATATTACAACCACTGGAGCGGGAGGGACTTCTATTGTGGGGCTTGTTGAGACCGACGATTTTTCCCCTACAGAGGAGATAACCTTTTCAACTGTACTCAGCTTGCTTGGCGCCCCCACTATTAACAACACGGTTACATTTACATTTTCGAACGGAGATACTGTTGTTTTCCTTGTTACCGGAACGAGGGTTCTTGTCTTTCCTTACCCCCCTCAAACTGATGCAGTTTACACTGAAACATACTCCTGGCTTACCAGCGTATTGCGGAAATACGATGGTAAAGAGCAGCGGATAAGGAATAGGTTGGACCCGAGAATTACTAAAGAAATAACAGCGTTTCCTACCACCTTGTTTGACCAATCTTCGCTCAACCAATTACTTGCCGGTTGGCAACCGAGTTTGTTTGGTGTTCCCGTTTGGAGTGAAGAAAGAAAAACAGCGGTTGCACACAACGCAGGGGATAGTGTAATCACAGTCAATACAGATTACGGAGATTTTAGTGTTGGGTGGTCAGCATTTATTATTGACAGTCTCCAGAACTTTGAGGCGCTTAATATCACAAGCGTGGGCGTTGGGTCTATTACCTTAGAGACAGGGTATTCTTTAACCAACAATTATGCAAATGGCGCCACGGTCACACCCCTTCATCTTTGCAAATTGCAACCGAATTTTGAACGAACTACATTCGTGTCTGGGTTCTCAAAAAACAAAGTATTTTTTGATTACTATCCTGATACATATGAGCATGCGTTCACAGCGTTTACCCAGTACAAAACCTATGATGTAGTGGAAATGCGGCCAGCAGTAACAGCGGGCTGGACAGAAAGGTCTGAACGGTTAATGCATCTTTTAGATCCGTTAACCGGGGTTGTTGCCTATAGAGATCGTTTCGGTTACCCCGATGAAATTTTTCCCCTTTCTTTTCATCTCAACGGTCGGACTAAGATTTGGGATTTCAAGGGTTGGCTTGCGAGTTTAGCAGGAAAAGTGAAACCTTTTTGGGTTCCTACGTGGCGTAATGATTTCACAATGACTGATGTTCTACCCCAAAGCCAGACGGTTATGACAGTCCGTAACATTGGGTACAGTAGGCTCATTAATCAGAATCCATACAGAACACATCTGTATCTGAAGCATACCAATGGTTTAGATTATATTGCTCAGATCATTGATAGCGAGGAACTCAGCAGCGCTGAGGAAACAATCACGCTGGATACTTCTTGGGGTTTTGATATTAATGTTGGAGATTTTACGCTTATATCTTTTCTGAATTCAGTTCGGTTAGCAGGTGATGAAGTGAATATCCAATATACAAATGCAGACGAGGCTGTTTGCTCGATGTCAGTGCAGGTGATAAATGTCTTATAGTGCAGTAGAAACTTCGGTTCATAGCGGGGCTCCAGCCGAGCTTTATCTTTTTAGTCATGGCGGGCAAGTGTACGGTTACACGAGTGCGACGAGAGCCTTAACAGTCGCATCTCAACTCTATGTACCAACGCCTATAGAAAGAACAAAGGTTCGCTGGACAACGAAGCTTACAGGGGGAAAATTACTTATAGACGTTCCTGTAGATTTTCCTATAGCTTTGCTTTTTGATGGTTTTCCGCCAGAAACCCCAGTTAGCTTAACCATCTACAGGTATCACGTAACGGATGTGGATGAAGAATCCGTTATTGTATGGGCAGGGCGAGTAAGGAGTGCCTCGTGGCAAGAGGACAAAGCAGTCTTATCTTGTGATAGTTTCGCCACGACATTGAATAAAACAGGGCCCAGACTTCAATACCAGTACATGTGCAATCATGTTTTGTACGGAATCCCTTGTGGTATTTCCGAAACAACGTTCTCTGTAAATACAACTCTTTATTCTATTTCAGGATTGAATCTTTATTCGACAGCACTTGCAAGCTACGATGACGGCTGGTTTAGTGGTGGCTATTTCAGGTTCAATAATAAATACCGTATGATTACTTCCCATATAGGAGACCAGATTACTGTTACTGCTCTGATAGATCAGCTAACAAGTAGCTCCTCAATAACTGTTAGTGCTGGATGCAGCCATACTTTTGACACCTGTGTGGATAAGTTTTCAAACTCTCGCAGGTATGGAGGGTATCCTTTTGTACCTAACCGGAATCCATTTGTTATAGGATTGTGAAAAATGTCGATTTTAATTTCTTTTTTAGTTTCATTAGTTTTGGCTGTAGTTTCAGAACTTTTAAGGCCGAAACCAGACATAGAGGATGCTAAGGCATCTGGTCTGGGGGACTTTAATTTTCCCACTGTTTCTGAGGCCAGACCAGTTCCTTGTGTTTGGGGCTTAGTTGAGTTAAAAGCGCCGAATGTAATTTGGTACGGTGATTTAGAGGTAGTTCCTATCAAGAAGAAAATCAAAACTGGATGGTTTTCGGACAAAAAAGTAACCATAGGATACAAGTATTACATAGGGATGCACGCCGCGTTGTGTTCCGGTAAGTCGGTTATGGAGGCGATTTTTTTTGATGAACGTTCCTTATGGGAGGGGACTGCTGATTCTGACACATCCTACGAAATAAATGAGCCAAATTTCCACAAGGGGGATGATGCCGGAGGTGTTACTGGTACCTTTTCCTTCAAACCCGGTGATCCTAACGTAAGCACTCAGAACAATTATCTCTTGAACATTGTTAGCCCTGAGTATCCAGACCATTACGGGACTACAGCAGTTATTTTTGAGCACATGTATATCGGGAATAGCTCTACACTTTTGAGGATGTCTTTCTTTGTGCGCAGGCTTCCAATAGCACCTTCCGCAGCTTACGCTGATATTGGCGGTTACGCGAATGCAGCCAATATGATCTATGAAATTGTTACCAACAAGGATTGGGGAGCTGCGTTGTCGGCATCGCTTATTGGTATGGATAGTTTTAACGAGGTAGCAGAAACACTTTATGATGAAGATTTTGGTCTTAGCTTGCAGTGGGATAACCGAAAATCGTACGAGGATTTGATCGAAGAAATTCTCAGGCATGTAGATGGAGTGCTGTATTACGATATTCTTACAGGTTTATTTAAGCTTAAATTGTTGAGACCAGACTATACGCCCGCGGCATTACCTCTGTTTGATGAATCGAATATAATTACCCTTACAGAGTGTTCTAAGCCAAGTTACGAGGAAACTGCTAATGAATTGCATGTGGTATATTACGATGCCGTTGCTCGAAAAGAGCGGACTGTTGTTGCCCACGATACAGGTAATTTGCAGATGCAGGGCGCGATCATCAGCATTGAAAAGAAATACATTGGGATCTGTACTCATGATGTCGCAGGGCGGGTAGCAATCCGTGATATGAATGTATTGGCCGCTCCTGTGTTAAAGGTTAGTTTTTATTGCGACAGAGATGCTTTTAATCTTACACCCGGAGATCCCTTTAGGTTTTCCTGGGCCGATCGCGGTATTACCGAAGCCGTTCTCAGGGTTATTGAGATTGACCTTGGGTCCTTAACTGATAGCAGAATTTATATCGATGCTGTTGAAGATGTGAGCAGTGGGAACGCTACTATTTACGACAGCAGTGGTACATCGGGCGCTGCTGTGTATGACGACAGCCCTGTGGATATTGTTACTTACCTGCAGATTGAGGCTCCTTATGCCTTACGTAGTATTCTGGGGTATGTGGAAGCATCCGCAGAAGAGGCGGATATGGCAACCCAGCTGTATTTGGCTGTGGCTCCATCAAATTATTCAAAAGGGTATGATTTTTACGACAAGTACAGTAACAGTCACGCACTGCACGTAGACGACAATGGTTTTGCACCCACGGCAATTATTTACGAAGCACCTGGATTGGTACAAGAGTTTTCTACATCTTCTTTTACAGTTGAGATCGAGTCCGGATTGTCTTTATGGGAAGAGGAAGATGCAAACGCGCGTGAACTTAGCGGGTTGCTTTATTGTGACGGAGAATTCATGTCCTATGAAACATCCACTATAACAGGTGGAGTTTATATAACCTTTAATAATATTCATAGAGGATTGTTGGACACTGTACCCGCTGTACACAGTTCTATCGGAACCCGCATTTGGAGTGTTCAGTGGGCAGCTCAGTTGAGCAAGAGATGTCCAGCTGCTGGTGGCACTGTTACGACCGTAGCGCAGCCGGAGTCAACAGGCGGCACCCTGGATTTAGCCCTTTGCACACCCCGGTTGATAACGTTTGATTCAAGGGGTTTAAAACCGTATCCCCCCGGAAATTGGAGATTGGAGAACGAGTATTATCCTGTTAATTTTACAGGTGATTTGTCTGTTAGCTGGAACCACAGGAATCGGAAACTTAACACAATTGAAACCTGGTACCAGACTGATACGGATGTCGGTGCCGCTGAAGCAGGAACAACCTATGAATTAAAATTTTATAACACAAGCGGTGGTGGGCTGTTGCGCACGGAATCTGGTTTAACTGGTCTAAGTTATACCTACACCGAGGCGGATCAACTGGCAGATAATGGAGGGGTTACGCTTCCTCCAGGGTTAAGAGTAACACTGACCAGCAGCCGCGATGGGTACACATGCTTGCAAACTCATGACTGGACAACAGCAAGAAGTTAAACATTTGACTTGTCATAAACTTTTAAACTTGGTAATAGATAGATATGTCAGCATCAAACTTTTTAGAGTCAGCTATAGCTAATTATATTTTTAGGTCGGTATCTCTTACTGCGCCAACAGAGATACACATAAGCCTATTCACAACGATGCCTAATGAGTACGGTGTCGGTGGTGTCGAGCCATCTGCGGCTGAATATGAGAGAGTTCTGTACGGACCCGGAGCTTCTTACTGGACGGAACCCCAATCAGGCGATGGCATATCGAGTAACATATCAACAATTCTTTTTCCTGCACCGTCGGGGGACGCATGGGGTACAGTTGTAGGTTTTGGGATTTGGGATCAATCAGGAAATCTTTTTTTTAGTCATCAGCTTGCTGTTGCTTTAATCATAGATTCCGGAGATGATGCACCGAAATTTGATCCAGGCACACTAAGGGTAATTTTTTCGTAACAGGATAAAACTTTGAATGTGCCTATTCAGAAAAAGGAATAGGAAATGGATAACTGTCTCGGAGATGATTGTGCAAAAATAAAGGAAGTTAAGTCGGGTTTAAAGAGAAAGGTGTCCCTGTCAACACTTACGCTCGTTGCAGGGGTCACTACACTCTGTATTGGATCTGTTGTCGCTGTTTACGGCTATGTCATGCAAGACTCGTTTTCCAGGGTGATGGAGAAGGAATCTCAAATCATGACTAATACCGTGTTATCCAGCGAAAACAAAATCGAGATAATAAACCTTAAGCGGTCTTTAATCACGAAGGACGAGTTTAAATCGATAATAGAAGAGGCTATTGCGGATATTAACAAACAATGAGTAAACTTATTTGCATAAACCCCGGGCATGGTGGCTATGATGACGGTGCCTCATATCATGGAGTGGACGAGGATGACATAAACCTTGCGATTGCCTTTTATTTAGATTATGAGCTTCATCTAAACGGGTACCGGACGCTTTTAACCAGGAATAAGGACGAATATTTCTCTTTATATCAGGTTGCGCTCACTGCCAATATGGCAAAGGCAGATTTATTTATCTCTATTCACTGCGATGCTTTTACAGACCCGGAAGCGCAGGGGATGACAGTCCACACCTTCACAACGCACTCGTTAATGTCCGCGGTCATTGCGGAATCAATCGATTCTCAACTGGTAAAGAGATTCCCTAAGATGAGGCACAGGGACATCAGGAAGTCGGACATTTATGTCTTAGGGAATACCAGGATGCCAGCAGTCCTAATCGAGTGTGGTTTCTTATCAAATAACATTGAGAGAGGTTTTTTAAAAGAGGCCGAGAATCAGAGGGAATTAGCGCAAGCAATTAAACAAGGGATAACTTTAAGCATATGAAAACACAAATTTTAACCTGTCTGTTAAAAAAGGTAAAAGCAACAACAACAAGTGAAGAGTTTAGAAAGGTAGAAGATATCATTATCAATATGGCTTCGGTCTCCCCTGATCCAAGGGTCAGGGCTGCAGCTAAGGCAACCCGTTTAGTTCTTGACGTTAAACATCAAAAACAGAAGCAAGAAGATTAATAGCGAGGTACTGTGGATTCATTAACAACTGATGCTTTAGATGTGATAAGGATTCCGGAGAAAGATTTTCCCTTTCTGGCGCTGACGGACAATATGCAATCTTTTTTTTCTGCCGGCATCAAGCTTCATGAGAAAGGTTCCTATAACCATTTAATGTGGTATGTTGCGCCCAATGTATTTATTTCTCAGGATTGGACTTTACGTCGAGTGCCGGCAAAAGAGTATTTATCCGGAAATCACAGGGTAAAACTTATAACCAATCCTGCGTGGAATATTCACGAGCGAGGGTTAATTAAAAGGTATCTTAACTCTGAGGTGGGCAGACCCTGGTACAAGAGACTGTACGACCCGCTACAAATTGTTGGTTTGGCAGTAGGTTTGCGATGGCTTCAGATACCTGGCAGGTCAAGGATTTGCAGCGATTATGCTTCGGTTCTGCGATTGGTAGATGAAAATTATGATTTAGAGCATCCTTCTCCAACCGAAGTTAACGACTACACAAAGAAAAACAATCACGTTTACCGCGTGTATATGCGGTTTATACCCGATTAAACAGAGGAGGAAATTTTATGAAAAAATTAATTGTTATTAGTCTTATAGTTTTTGCAGCGTTAGTGATGCTGCCCGCTGTTTACGCAGAAGCCAGACAGGAGCAGCAACCGGAACAACCGAATACACCGATAGTCGACAATGGTTTCAAGCACAATGCTGTTGCGATGTTTCACTACAACAAAGGAAAGGACGAGTTCTGGATTTTCGAGCCAGATGAACCGAAACCCGACAAAGCGCCTGTTGTAGTGTTCAACCACGGATGGTCAGCGATGACGCCAGGGAATTACGGAGCATGGATCGATCACATTGTAAAGCGCAGAAACATTGTGATCTTCCCCAGGTATCAGGGAGGGCTTTTAACGTTGCCGAAAGACTTCACGCATAATGCGATTGAATCGGTAAAAAATGCAATCTCTATTTTACAGACAGGGGCGGGACATGTTACCCCTGACTTATCCAAGTTTGCTGTGGTAGGTCACTCCGCCGGAGGTATCATCTCAGCTAACATGGCTGCGCTTGCAAGTGAGAGAGGAATTCCAACCCCCGGAGCAGTAATGTGCGTATTCCCGGGGGTGACTTGGAAAAAAAGAGCCAGTAAGAATATTCCCCTCGAAGGGCTTAGAGGCATTCACCGAGACACTCTACTTCTATCTGTTGCTGGAGACAGGGACTGGGTGGTCGAAGATATTGACGCCAAAAAGATTTTCATGGGAAGTGTGACTATTCCGGCACAGAATAAAAACTATATTCTACTGAGGTCTGATAACCTTGGGTGGCCACCTTTGGTAGCTGATCATTTTGCGGCATCATCACCGGTATCCAATTATGATAGCATATCGAACATAAACGGAAAGATTAAGACAATCAGATACAACGGGTTCACAAAAGTCTTTTCCGGTAGAAGAGTGGTTGACGCTATGGATTATTACGGTTTATGGAAACTTTTCGATGGGTTGACTGATGCTGCTTTTTACGGTAAAAACCGTGAGTATGGATTGGACAATACTGATAAGCAACGGTTCATGGGCATCTGGAGTGATGGAACACCAGTTAAAGAGTTGAACTCAAGTAACTATAACCTAAAATAAGAGGTATGTTTGATGAGACTAATAAAAGTAGCAACAGCGATAATAACGGGATTGATAGCTCTGATCCTTTTTTCTTCAACAACAATATTCGCTGCTCCCGGAGATACGATCAGTAGGAGTATACGAGTTTCCTGGACGGCTAATACAGAAGATGACCTCGCCGGTTATAGGGTTTATCTTGCGAAAGAACTGCTTGTAGATGTTTCAGACCCAACGGCAACCAGTATAGAGCTCGTAGCGGAAGGTCTTGTTGAGGGGGATAACGTTTTCAATCTCACCGCATATGATACCTCAGGAAATGAAAGTTTTTTCTCAAACGATACTGTTTTGGTTTATGATGGAACAAGCCCGTCTGAACCTTCGCATGTTACAGTGCAAACAACACCCCACACAAAGATAACGATAGAAACATGGGAATAAAATATGCCTGGAACATTCTCATATAAAAGGGCGGATGGAACAACCGATTTACAAGCCTTGCATACCTGCGATATCACAACCGGCTTTGCGGATGATATGTCTAGTTTTTCCGCAGGGAATGACTTTACGGATAATAGGAAGCAGGGCTCAAACTTAATTGAGTTTGATTATAGCAGCTCAAA
>Ga0209345_10000082_pt1 | contig 137029 bp, 128 predicted proteins | sample Cruoilmetagenom7_FD_187294 | JGI IMG/M metagenome (GOLD analysis project Ga0209345, IMG submission 187294) | Oil polluted marine microbial communities from Coal Oil Point, Santa Barbara, California, USA - Sample 7 (SPAdes) (version 2) | ecosystem: Environmental > Aquatic > Marine > Oil seeps ... | reverse complement strand
CACTTTACCTGTGCCGCCAACCCCGACAGCATCACCGTTGAGAACCTTAGCCGCCAAGCCGGTGATCTGGCCCGCGCCGCCAGCACTTTGCTGCCCGACGGCAGCCTAGATGTGATCAGCTATGGCTGCACCTCCGGCAGTTTGGTGATCGGCGAGGACCGTGTGTTTGCAGAGTTGAACAAAGGTGCGCCCACCGCCACCCCGACCTCGCTGATCACCGGCGTGATCCGTGCGTTGCAGGCTGTTCAGGCCAGCCGCATCGCGGTCGCCACCCCCTATCTGGATGAGATCAACGCGATGGAGGCGACCTATCTGAAAAATGCCGGATTTGACGTCGTTAGGATCAAAGGGCTTAATCTGGAGCGCGACAGCGACATGATCCGTGTGCGCCCCGATTTCATCGCCGATTACGCGGCGTCCTTGGATGGCCCCGATGTGGACACCATATTCATTAGTTGTGGCGCATTGCGCTCACTCGATATAGTCGATCAACTTGAACAAAGACTGGGCAAGCCCGTGATCTGCTCCAATCAAGCGATGATTTGGGATGTTTTGCGACTGGCCGGTATCGCAGACAAAATCGAGGGCTACGGTCGCCTCATGCGCGATCACTGAAAATCGCCGATGATACCCCGTGGCGTCGTACAAAACGCGACCTACACCTGACAGTGACAAAAAAGAGGCCCACAGATTTTCTCTGAGGCCCCTTTTCTTCTTGCCCTAAATACCTGCCCGCGGCAGGCGGAAATCCGAGCGCAGCGAGACATCAAGCAGCCCGCGAGGGCTCCCGTTTGCCTAATCTTCATAGTCAGACAGTGGCGGGCAGGTACAGACCAAATGCCGGTCCCCATAGACATTGTCGACCCGCCCAACTGGCGGCCAATATTTGTCCACCTTAAACGCACCGGGGGGAAAACAGCCTTGCGCACGGCTATAGGGTCGATCCCAATCCGCCACCAGATCGCTGACCGTGTGCGGTGCATTCTTCAGTGGATTATTCTCGGCATCCATCGCTCCGCTTTCGACCTCGCCAATCTCGGCACGGATCGACAACATCGCCTTGATGAACCGGTCCAGCTCGGCCTTGCTCTCGCTTTCGGTTGGCTCCACCATCAAAGTGCCCGCCACTGGCCAGCTCATGGTCGGCGCATGGAACCCGCTGTCAATCAGCCGCTTGGCAATGTCATCCACGGTGATATGGGCGTTTTCCTCAAAGGGGCGCGTGTCCAGAATGCACTCATGTGCAACCCGACCGCCCTTGCCTTTGAACAAAACGTTGTATGATCCCTCCAGCCGTTTGGCCAAATAGTTGGCGTTCAAAATCGCCACTTTGGTGGCTTGGGTTAGCCCCGCGCCCCCCATCATCATCACATAGCCCCAGCTGATCACCAGTATCGAACCCGAGCCATAGGCCGCCCCAGAAACCGCGCCCTCTCCGCCGACAGGGTTGCCCGGCAAAAACGGGGCCAGATGCGATTTCACGCCAATCGGCCCCATGCCGGGACCCCCGCCGCCATGCGGAATAGCAAAGGTTTTGTGCAGGTTCAAATGGCTGACATCGCCACCAATTTCACCGACTTTGGTAAGACCCACCATCGCATTCAGGTTGGCCCCGTCGATGTAAACCTGCCCGCCAAATTCATGGGTAATATCGCAAATCTCACGCACGGTTTCCTCAAACACCCCATGGGTCGAGGGGTAGGTGATCATGCAAGCGGCCAAATTATCGCCTGCGACTTCGGCCTTGGCGCGGAAATCTTCAACATCGATGTCACCGTTGTCAGCCGATTTGACCACCACCACCTTCAGTCCCGCCATTTGCGCGCTGGCCGGATTGGTGCCATGCGCCGATACTGGAATGAGGCAAATATTGCGATGCTCGTCCCCGTTAGAACGGTGATAGGCGTTGATCGTCAACAGGCCGGCATATTCACCCTGTGCCCCAGAATTGGGCTGCATCGACATGGCGTCATAGCCGGTGATCAGACACAGTTTTTCACTCAGATCCTCAACAATCTCGGTATAACCGACCACTTGGTCATCCGGGGCCAGCGGGTGGATATGGGCAAACTCGGGCCAGCTCAGTGGCATCATTTCAGCCGCCGCATTTAGTTTCATCGTGCATGATCCAAGCGGGATCATGGCGCGGTCCAGCGCCAGATCACGGTCCGCCAGACGGCGCATATAGCGCATCATTTCGGTCTCGGAGCGGTTCATGTGGAACACGGGGTGCGTCAGGTATTCCGAAGTGCGCAACAGCGCATCCGGCACGCGGTATTCCGCATGTAAATCCTCATCGGTACGTTCGATCCCGAACGCCCGCCACAGCCGTTTCAACGTGTCCGAGCGGGTGGTTTCATCCAGCGTGATCCCCAGCTTGGTCTTGCCGATCTTGCGCAGGTTGATGCGCTGGTCCACCGCCGCCTTCATGATCGCACCTTGTAATGGGCCGACCTCTACGGTGACGGTGTCAAAGAAGGTGTCTGGTTCGATCACAAACCCCGCATCCTCCAGCCCGCGCACCATGCGGGCGGTTTTGCGGTGAATGCGTTGGGCAATCGCCTTTAGGCCCTTTGGGCCATGAAACACGGCATAAAGCGACGCCATCACCGCCAGCAAGGCTTGGGCCGTACAGACGTTCGAGGTTGCTTTTTCGCGCCGGATATGTTGCTCGCGGGTTTGCAACGACAGCCGGTACGCAGGATCGCCGTGGCTGTCGATCGACACCCCAATGATCCGGCCCGGCATCGAACGTTTCATACTGTCTTTGCAGGCCATATAGGCAGCGTGCGGGCCACCGTATCCCAGCGGAATACCGAAACGCTGGGTCGAGCCAACCGCAATATCCGCGCCCATCGCGGCGGGTTCTTTCAAAATGGTCAGCGCCATCGGATCGGCAATCACGATGCCAATGGCTTTGGCCGCGTGCAATGCGTCCATCTGGCTGGTGAAATCCCGCAAATGCCCAAAGGTGCCGGGGTATTGAAACACCGCACCAAACACCGCGTTTGCGTCCAGATCGTCAGGGTTGCCGATGATCACTTCAATGCCCAAAGGCTCGGCCCGCGTTTGGATCACGCTGATGTTTTGCGGGTGGCAATTCTCGTCCACAAAAAACGCCTCGGCTTTGGATTTCGAGAGCCGCTGCGCCATCGTCATCGCTTCGGCGGCTGCGGTTGCTTCGTCCAGCAATGAGGCGTTGGCAATCTCAAGACCGGTCAGGTCGGTGATCATGGTTTGAAAATTCAGCAGCGCCTCAAGGCGGCCTTGGGAAATTTCGGGCTGATAGGGGGTATAGGCGGTATACCACGCCGGATTTTCCAAAATGTTGCGCTGGATCGCGGGCGGGGTGATTGACCCGTGATAGCCCTGCCCGATCATCGTGGTGAAGACCTTGTTCTTTTTGGCCACTTGCCGGATAAACCACATCCACTCGCGCTCGGATTTGGGTTTGCCAAACTCCAGCGGTTCTTTGGTGCGGATGTTTTCGGGCACGGTTTGGTCGATCAGCTCGTCCAATGTGTCCACACCCAAAACCTTTAGCATCGCCTCCATTTCCTCAGGCGACGGCCCGATATGGCGGCGGTTGGCAAAATCATAGGGCAGGTATTCGGTGGGTGTAAACGGCATGGTAGTCTCCAATTTCAGGCGGGCATTCATCGGCCGTTACAGGGCATTCTTCATTCAGCGAAGAAGCCTGCAAGGGCTGATGAGCGGTTGGTTAGCCGATAAATTTCTTATAGGCCGCTTCATCCATCATTTCGTCCATTTGCGATGCGTCCGCTGCCTTCATCTTGAAGAACCACGCATCCCCTTGGGCGTCGTCATTTACCTTGCCCGGCTCATCCACCAACATTTCGTTCACCTCGACAATTTCGCCATCAATCGGGGCCAGAATATCGGATGCGGCCTTGACGCTTTCAATCACCACGACTTCGTCATCCTTGGCAACTTCGGTATCGGTGTCGGGCAACTCAATAAACACCACATCGCCCAGCTGTTCCGCTGCATGCTCGGTGATTCCAACCACCACAACGTCACCTTCAACGCGCAGCCATTCGTGCTCTTCTGTGAATTTCATAGTCTCTTCTCCCTTTGGAATTATCGTTTGTAAGTTGAGGGCCGGAACGGCATATCCGCCACGGTCGCAGGCATACGTTTGCCCCGCACCTCAGCGAATATTTTTGTGCCAGTTGCGGCGAATTCTGTCGTGACATAGCCCATAGACATCGGGCGCTCAATGGTCGGGCCAAAGGCACCGGATGTAACGTTGCCGATCGGCGCTATAGCGTCCTCAGACGCAAACAGCTCCACACCCGCCCGCATCGGGGCGCGCCCATCAGGCAGAATGCCCACTCGCCGCCGTGCCGCGCCATGTTCAAGTTCGTTCAGAATACGCGTCGCGCCGGGAAAGCCACCCGGCCGTTCGCCACCTCTGCGACGTGCCTTTTGAATGGCCCATTCAATCGCGCCCTCAACGGGGCTGGTGGTTTCGTCAATGTCATTGCCATAGAGACACAAGCCCGCCTCAAGCCGCAGGCTGTCGCGCGCGCCAAGGCCGATTGGTGCGACCCCGTCGGCGGCAAGCAACGCCTTTGCAAACCCCACGGCCTGATCATTGGCAACCGAGATTTCATAACCGTCCTCGCCGGAATACCCCGAGCGTGACACCCATAGATCGCCGTATTCAGACGCAACGATGGCCACATCCATGAATTTCATCTCGGCCACATCGGGGGCAATTGCCGCCAATGCAGCCTCGGCCAACGGGCCCTGCAACGCCAGTAGCGCACGGTCGTCAATCACCTCAACCTCGCATGTGATGGACAAATTCGCCTGCAAGCGCGCAATGTCCGCGTCCTTGCAGGCCGCATTCACGACCACGAACAAATGATCGCCACGGTTGGCGACCATCAAATCATCGGTGATCCCACCCGCATCATTGGTGAACATCGCATAGCGCTGGCGCCCGTCTTTCAACGCCAGCAGCGAAACCGGTACAAGGGTTTCCAACGCCAGCGCCGCATCGGCCACATCACCAGATTTCGGGCGCAGAATAACTTGGCCCATATGGCTGACGTCAAACAGACCAGCGGATGTGCGCGTGTGTATGTGTTCCTTCATCACCCCCATCGGATACTGCACGGGCATTTCATAGCCCGCGAATGGCACCATTTTGGCCCCCAGCTCCAAATGCAGATCATAAAGTCCGGTACGTTTTAAATCAGACATATCTCACCCCTGTTTCCATCGATCGGCTTGGAAATTATCCGGCACCAATCCAGCAACCGGCTGGCTGCCATTTGATGCCCCCTCTGTCCCGATGCCTGAGATCGCTATCCCTTCGGCGGACGCATATCGCGCCTCTCTCCAGAGTCTTGTTACGTCAATCATCGGTCCTTTGGGCCTGAGAGTTTAGCGGGGCGCATGCTCCTTCGGCACTGGTGTTCACCAGATTCTCCCGATGCTGACTAGGGTAGGTTAAACCAGCCCTGCCGCCCTCGCAAGGGGTTGTATTCAACTGCATACAAATGCACAAACTAGGATATGAATGATCCGTTTTTCTTTGGCTATGGCTCGCTGGTGAACCGCAACACCCACAGCTTTGAGCAAGCCCACCCCGCTCAAATCAGCGGGTGGCGGCGGGCGTGGCGGCGATCCCCCAGCCGTGATTTGTGCTATCTGACGGCGGTGCCTGATCCCGCATCTACCATTGACGGGTTGATCGCGGCGGTGCCGAGTGGCGACTGGGCGGCGCTGGATGTCCGCGAGCGGGCCTATTTGCGCCGTGACGCCACCCATCAGGTAAACCACGAGGTTAACCACGACCCCGAGGTTGCGATTTATGCGATTGAGGCGGACGCGCATCATCCGCCCACGGCCCAAAATCCGATCCTGCTGTCCTATCTGGACGTGGTTGTGCAGGGCTATCTGACCGAATTTGGCCAAGAGGGCGTGGCGCGCTTTTTTGAAACCACCGATGGCTGGGGCGGGCCGATCCTGAATGACCGCGAAGATCCGATTTACCCCCGCGCACAAAGCCTGTGTGCTGATGAGACCGCGTTGGTTGATCAGCTTTTGGCAAGTGTTACGCCAAAATGGTCCTGACGGTCTGTGCATAGGTTCGGCTGATTGGCAGGGTACGCCCGTCCAGCAGCTCGACAAACAGCTTGCCATTCTGGCGCTTTAACTGACGCATCCCATGCAGGGCACCCCGGTGTGAGCGGTGATTTTGTGCGCCCATGATCGGCCCCATCTCTTTGATTGCGTCCTGAAGGTGGACAGGACCAGTTCCGTACTTTTGGCTGTTGTCACCTCGACATAATAATCCTGCATGGAACGCGACAAGATGTGCCCGCCCTGCCCATAGGACAGACGTTTCAAAAATGGCGCTGGGTGGTCAGGAAATCCAACCAGAGCTTCGATTTGGCCGACCGGAAATGTGGTTGGAATTGTAGCGATCGAAACGGCCTATGCGGTGCGAAATCCGCCATGCCATTTATCAAATGCCGGGTGGCGCAACACCAGCGTCAGCATCCCGATCACACAGACCCAACCCGCCAGCAGGAACGCCGCCCAGAACAATACGCGCGGGCCAAAGGGCATCGCATAGCCCTGAAATGGGCCAAGCACCGTGAACGCTTTCAGGGTAATTACAAAGGCGATCATCTGCTCTTGCCGAAACTCAAACGCCTGTTTTGCGCGTCCAACCGATGTGCGTTTCACGAATGTTTTCCTGCATTTCACGTATCTGGCATTTCATCGCTGCCATTTGGGTGCCACAGACACTGCAGCATACACGGGATAAAAGGAAATTGAAGATGAGTGGTCATGGATTGGTATTAATAATCATCGTTAGCGGCATTGCGGGGGCAATCGCAATCATTGTTATCGTCCAACGTCTGCGTCAAAACCGCGATACATAACGAGAGATACAGGATATAAAATGTTGATATCCATCCTCAGCGGCGCCCCACTTTGGGTCTGGCCCTTGCTCGTTTTTCTGGTTTTCTTTGGCCTAAAAGCCACCCACCCCCCGTGCCCCCCACTCTGCCGATAAATCTGTTGCCATTGCTGGAGTTCTTGCCGCTTAACCCCGTCAATTCATTATATGGTGCTGGCTATTTGCGGATTATTTTCGCTGTGGCCTCTCTGATTGGACCCCTTGCTGGATTCGAATTTCAACAGCGCGTTATCAGCGCAAAACCCGCAAGCACCGTCACCCTGAAAGGGGTATAGGTTACCTTCATCATTGTGATGACCTTATTCTGGATGAATTTCGCGCGCAGTTTTGTCAAAGCCATATCGTCAGAGACATATGCCTCAATCGGTTTTCATATCCTGTTTGCGACCATGGCTGGATTGGCAGCCGGATCATTCATTAGGCCGGCCTTGCGGGTGTTTCTGGCTACGTCCGCTCCAAAAGCATTGGACAGCTGGAAAAGCCGTTCAGCATCAACTGATATCCATGCCTCGCGCCCCTTTTGTTTGCGTTTCAAAATGCCACCCTGATACATAAAGCGCAGATGGTGCGTCAGGGTGGATATCTTTAAGCCGCTTTGCCTTTGCAACATGCCAAATGACAGGCCATTCGGTGCGTGACGCAATAGTATTTCACAGAGCATCTGACGGCGGCGATGAGAGAGAGCGGTAAAGAACACCGCGTTGAGTTCTTGGGTTCGCGTGGGTTTCATACTCAATCCTTTGATGTTGGCGCGGTTGGCGAAATCTAGGGGTAGAACTCGCCATTCACCGAGCCGCTAATGTTTCTACTATTCCGGAATAGTAGAAACGTTTTTAGAAAGGGTTAACTCAACCGATCACCACACAAACCCTTGACTTACCGTAGGATTGGCTTCGTTCCCCCAACGCCGTCTGAAAATTCACACGCAATATGCTCGGAAATAATCCGCAATTGGCAATCCACAAAAATCCGTGTAAAAAGCCCTGTCTCCCCTAATCATAAAGCCGCGCGAAATGACCCAACACCGTTCCGAACTCCTGATGCCTGCGGGCAACCTGCGTAAACTGAAAATGGCTATCCTTTATGGGGCCGATGCGGTTTACCTTGGCACGCCCGACATGTCCCTGCGTACCAAATCGGAGTTCTCGCTTGACGATGTGATCGAGGGGGTTGAATTTTGCCACGCCCACGGAAAACGTGCTTACCTCACGCTGAATCTGTTTTCGCACAACAAAGACGTGCCAAAGCTGCAAGAATACATCGATACCGTGCGAAAAGTGCAGCCCGACGGGCTGATCATCGCCGACCCCGGTGTGTTCCAATATGTCAAAACCCACGCCCCCGAATTGCCGCTGCACATCTCGACCCAGTCCAATGTGTCGTCCTATTTGTCGGTGAATTTCTGGCACGATTTAGGGGCCGAACTGGTGGTGATGGCCCGCGAGGTTTCCTTTGGCGAGCTGACCGAAATCCGCGAAAAATGCCCTGATATCAAGATCGAAGCCTTCGTGCATGGTGCGATGTGCATGACCTACTCGGGCCGTTGCCTGCTGTCCAATTTCATGGCCGAACGCGGTGCGAACCAGGGCAATTGCGCCAATTCCTGCCGTTGGAATTACAAATTCCGCATGCGCATGAAGGACGGTAGCCATCAGGAATTGCACATCACCGATGACAATTACGACATGTTCGAATTCCTGCTCGAGGAAGGCTGCCGCCCCGGTGAGTTGCTACCAATCGAAGAAGACGAGCGCGGCTCCTACATCCTGAATTCCAAAGACCTCTGCATCATGCCAAAACTCGACGAATACCTGCGCATTGGCGTCGACAGCCTCAAGGTCGAGGGCCGCGGCAAATCCGAATATTACTGCGCCGTGGTGGCCCGCGCCTACCGCATGGCAATTGATGATTATTACGCCGACCCCGACGGCTGGACGCCCGAAAAATACATGCAGGAGCTCGAATCCGTTGGCAACCGCGGCTACACGCTGGCCTTTCACAATGGCCGCTTGGATAACACCGCCCATAACTATGAGCACACCGCCGCCATCGCCCAATGGGAATACGCTGGCGTGGTCACTGGTGTCACCGAAGATGCGCTGCTGGTCGATGTGAAAAACAAACTCGAGGCGGGCGAAGTGCTGGAGTTCATCTCGCCCATGACCCGCACCCCCGTTTTGCTGCGGCTCTATGATTTCGAGATTGCCGATACAGGCGAGAAACGCGACGTGATCCACGGCGGCACCCGCACCACCATCCGCATCCCGTTTTCCCTGTTCGACCATGAAAACCCCGCCGAGATCCGCGCGCGGTTCCCCGAATTCTCCGTCATGCGCAAAGAACGCGCCCTGACCGAGGACCAGTGGGCACGGATCAAGCTCGATAAACTGACGCAGGGCATCGAAACCACGGGCAAACCCAACCCCAAAGCCTATACCAAACGCCGCGACGAGTTGGTCGAGGCCATTGGTGACGGTGCCGAAACGCGGCGCTTCAAAACCAATCGCGTCGGGGTGGATGGTTGCTGCGGCAAAGGCTGCAACGGCTGCATGATGTTCTGGGAGGACCCGATCTACGCCAAAGCCCGCGACATGGTTTTGCAACGCAAACAAGGCGAAATGCTAACCCGCGCCGAGGCGACAGAGCTTAAACTGCCTGCTGCGGAATAACATGTGGCGGTGAGCAACAAACTGGTCCTACGACAACTCAGCCGGACAAAGCTGCCAACGGATTTAGGAATAAAATGTCTACTCTACTCTAGACGTTTGCGCTTCTTCGTGTAGCTTAGAAATCATGATGACCTTTGTTCAGAAATCCAGCGCTCAAACCCAAAGCCGAATTACGTTCCCGGCCTGACACGTCGGGCCGGGTTGATTCTATCTGAACGTCAATTGCGCACTACGCGCCTAATTAGGTTATTGTCATGCCCCTTACATCACCAACACTGCATCTGATGTGCGGTAAGATTGCCTCTGGAAAGTCCACGCTGACCGCCAAACTTGGTAACTTAGACGGAACTGTTGTGATTTCCGAAGACGACTGGTTGAGCACACTCTACTCTGAAGAGATGTCTTCGATATCGGATTACATGCGTTGCACATCGAAATTGCGAAAGATTGTCGGGCCACACGTCGCGTCTTTGTTGAACGCAGGGGTTTCGGTTGTGCTGGATTTTCAAGCAAACACCATAGAAGCACGCAACTGGATGCGGGGTATCCTTGCGCGCACCAACGCAGTTCACAAGCTTCATGTTTTGGTCGTTCCGGACGAGATTTGCATCGCGAGACTACGCATCCGTAACGCAAGTGGCGACCACCCGTTTGCTCCTACGGAAGAACAGTTTTTGAAGCTTTCCAAGCACTTTGTCGCCCCTTCTGCGGATGAAGGGTTCGACATCGTCCGACATGTAACAAATAGCGCGTGACCTCTAGCTTTCGTTTGTAGCAACCCGACGAATGTCTAGCAGGGCTAAAAGCCCTCATCCGTCTGCCTTACTCGGCAAGCTGTTGGGGGCATGATGCCAAGCCCCCAACATCACTCCCCCCGCATGTCCCGCCATGCTTCCTCTGTCGCGCCCCACTCCGGTTTCGGGTCTTCCTCGCATTCTTTGATCCGGAATTCATTCATGGTTTCCGCCCCCTCGATCAGCCCTGCCAACCGGGCATGCATCCACACGCTCATCACGTCATTCATCCGGTTCTGATATCCGGTCCCCATGGATTTGAAAAACCGCACCAGCCCCGCTTCCACCCCGATGGTGATCTTGATCTTTTTGTCGCGGCCCCGTTTACGGGCGATGTGGTGCCATTCGGAGGGAATGCGCTGGTCGCGGAAAATCTTGTGGTGCATGTCCCATTCCACCCGCCGCATCGCGTCGGTCATATAGTTGAAATGCTGGCTTTGGGATTTGTTCATTTTTGGCAGTGACATGGTGGCCTCCTTTTGGCGCGGGGTGATGCCAAAAGACTGCTCAAATTTGATTAAAATTCGGTAACACCACCGTCTGTAGGAAACCCATAGGTTTTCCATATGCTTTCCATACGTCTGTTTTCGTCGGAATTTGGGCGTCGCTACCGCCGAAAATTAAACAGCCCCAAAAGCCGCCTCTGATTTTGAAACGGTTGGTTCTTATGGGCCCGACCGCCCTCATCCGAAACCACCCGGCGCACCAGGATCACGGCTATCACCGCGAACACAAATCCGCCAAACGCTTGGCCAATCAATACGCCCTTGGCCCCGAACCAAATGCTCCCCAGTATCACAAACGGGATCGTGCCAATCGTGTGCCGTCCCCAGTTGATCCATGTCGAATAAAACGGTTGCCCGAGGTTGTTGAACGCCGCGTTTGAAACAAATATCACCCCGTTGAAATAGAACATCAACGCCAGCGGACCACAAAACAAAATCACGAGTTCAGCGGTAATGCCGTCCGCCCGAAACAGGGCCACGATGGGGCCGCGTATTCCAAACAACAACGCTGACATCAGCACGGTCACAATGGCCGCGAACTTCAATCCGTCCCAGAAGGATTGCTGCACCCGTTGCGTCAGACCGGCACCGGCGTTTTGTCCAATAATCGGCCCCACCGCACCCGAAAGTGCAAACAAAAACCCGAAGGCCACCGGTGTCAAACGCCCGACAATCGCCATACCCGCAACGGCATCTTCGCCGAATACAGCCATCGAGCGCGTTACATAGGCCTGGCCTAAAGGCGTCGCCACTTGGGTCAGGATCGCGGGCATTGCTATGGCGAAAATCGCCGAGGAATCCATCCGCATCTCGAAAAAGGTCGGGCGGCGTAATCCGCCATAGTAGCGGTAAATCGGAATAAGGGCCGCGGCCCCCATCGTGATCCGCGCCGCCACGCTGGCAATCGCTGCCCCGGTCAATTCCAGATCCAAGCCAAAGATCAGTATCGGGTCCAAAACCGCGTTCACCAACCCGCCATAAATCGTCGCCATCATCGCGCGCTGCGCAGCACCATGGGCGCGTAAAATTGCGCCACCAATCATGCCCACCATTAAAAACGGCATGCTCGGCACGATTATTTTCAAGTAATGTGTGCCCAGTGCCAGCGTCCCGCCGCTGGCCCCGAGCAATCGTAACAAACCGTCGATGTTCAGCCAAACCACACCCGCAAAAATTGCCCCCAATGCCACACCGAATGTCATTGCGGTGGCGGACCGGCGGCTGGCCATTTCAGCATCCCCTGCGCCCAGCGCACGGGCCACCAATGCCCCCGCCGAAATAGCCATGCCGATGCCGAAACTAGAGGTAAAAAACAGCACAGCCCCAGCATAGCCCACAGCGGCGGCCAGCTCGGATTTTCCCAGCATCGAGATGAAAATCATATCGACCAGATCGACCATAAAGATCGCCATCAACCCGATGGACGCGGTCAGCGTCATGACCGAGATATGCCTGAAGATATTGCCAGTGGTGAATTTGGGTTGTTCTATCGTCACGCGGTATTCCAATCTCGTTTGGAAAATAGCCTAACCCAATGCGCAGCCATCAGCCAGCCCTGCGCCCGCACATGCCGGTTTGCATGTGCGCACCGTTGCTGGTTGATGGCTTACAACCCTTTGGTCAGCCCCGTTTCACGCCCTGCAACAGTGGCAGCAAATGCGACATGTCGGGCCCGTGCTCCATCCCCGTCAGCGCCTTTCGCAGCGGCATGAACAACCCGCGCCCCTTTCGCCCTGTGGCCTCTTTGACCGCTTTGGTCCAAGTGCCCCAAGTCTCGGAATCCCAGCCCCCCTTTGGCAACAGAGCCAGGGCTTGGGCAACAAACTCTTTGTCCTCATCGTCAATCATTGGGGTTGCCCCGTCACGGCACAATTCCCACCACCCCTTCAGGTCATCCAGCACGGTGATGTTAGCGCGTGTTACCGTCCAGAAGTCCTCGGCCTGCTCATCTGGCACGCCCAGCGCTTTAATGATCTCGGTGACCTCGCCAAACGCCAGTGCCTGGTTGTAGTGCGCGGTCAGCGGCAGCAGATCATCAACATCAAATTTGGTCGGAGCCGCCCCGAAATGCGACAACTCAAACCCCTCGACCAGATCGGCCATATTGGTACGCAATTCCACCGGGTCCGAGGTGCCAATCCGCGCCATATGGGACAACAGCGCCATCGGCTGAATGCCTTGCGCCCGCAGGTCACGCAGCGCCAATGTCCCCAGCCGTTTAGACAGCGCTTCGCCCTGTGGACCGGTCAACAAAGAATGATGAGCAAAGGATGGTACAGTGCCGCCAAGCGCTTGAATTATCTGAATTTGTGTGGCGGTGTTGGTGACGTGATCCGAGCCACGCACCACATAGGTAATACCATAATCAATATCGTCACAAACCGAAGCGAGCGTGTATAGAAATTGCCCGTCACCACGGATCAAAACAGGGTCCGAAACAGAGGCCGCGTCGATGGACAGATCACCCAAAATTCCGTCCTTAAACTCAATGCGTTCTTGGTCCAGTTTGAACCGCCAGTGCCCTGCGCCGCGTTCTTTGCGTAATGCGTTCTTCTCGGCGTCCGTCAACTCCAAAGCGGAGCGATCATAAACGGGTGGCTTGCCCATGTTCAGCAGTTTCTTGCGCTTCAAATCCAGCTCAACCGGCGTGTCAAAACATTCATACAATCGGCCACTGGCCCGCAGTTCATCTGCCGCCGCGTTATAGCGATCCAGCCGTTCGGATTGTTTTTCCGTCCGGTCCCAGTTCAGGCCCAACCACGTCAGATCTTCTTTGATCCCGTCGGCATATTCCTGCGTTGAACGCTCTGGGTCGGTATCGTCCAGCCGCAACACAAATGTGCCGCCTGCTTTTTTGGCAATCAGATAGTTCATCAGTGCGGTGCGCAGATTACCAACGTGGATAAAGCCGGTTGGCGATGGGGCAAAACGGGTTATGGTCATGAATTCGGTCCAGTGCTTGCATGTTTAGCAGGCTCTTACGCGGATTCTGTGCCGGACGAAAGGGGCCTGCCACAAACAAGCCCAATCACAAAACCGCGAGCGCGGGCCGTGCGGCCAAATTTTCAACCGTAATTGTGGTAAGGTGCTGAAAACTGGAGGAGCAAAAAATGATATCCAAACAATTCACACGCAGATCAGCGATCCTTTCAGGGGCCTCACTGTCCCTTGCAGGTGGGCTGATTTCCACTTCAACCGCCGCATTGGCCGCCGCCCCGATGTTGGGTGTACAAACCACACGGTTTAACCGCTTTAAGCTGGGCAGCTTTGAGGTGACAACCCTATTGGCGGGCACCCGCACCGTTCCCGATGTGCACAAGATTTTTGGGATGAATGTTTCCGACGAGGAATTCGCTCAAGTCTCGACAGATGCAAATATTCCCAGCGACAAGGGACAGTTTTTCTTTACGCCGACGGTCGTCAATACCGGCAGCGAGCTGATCCTATTTGACACTGGATTAAACGGCACTGGAATTACCTCGGCGCTAAGTCAGGCAGGGATCAGTACCGATCAAATCGATGTCGTTGTTCTGACCCACATGCATGGCGACCATATTGGCGGTTTGATGTCCGACGGCGCTGAAACCTTCCCCAATGCGCGCTATGTAACGGGGGCTGTTGAGCATAATCACTGGTCGTTTACAGGCAACGAAAAATTCGAGGCAAACGTGGTGCCTCTTAATGAAAAAATGGAATTCATTGATGGTGGTCACTCGATTGCTTCGGGCATTACCGCTATCGCTGCCTTTGGCCATACCCCCGGCCATATGGCCTATATGCTAGAAAGCGACGGGCAGCAGATGGTTCTGATCGTGGACAGCGCGAACCATTATGTCTGGTCGTTGGCCTACCCCGATTGGGAGGTGCGCTTTGACATGGACAAAGCCGCCGCCGCAGCCACGCGGCGACAGATGTTTGGTATGTTGTCGGCCGATAAGTTGCCGTTCATCGGGTATCACATGCCCTGGCCAGCGTTGGGATATGCCGAGGCGCGGGACGACGGGTTTCACTATGTGCCGGCGAGCTATCAGTTGATGATGGAGTGATCCGGACTACGCCGGATAAGATACCACCTCGACCTCGACCGCGTCGGGGTCATCAAAATAGAACCGCCGCCCGGGCTCGTAATCCCCATGGTTATGGGGGGTCAACCCTGCGGCCTTAACCCGCGCCTCGACCGCATCCAGATCATCGACCACGACTGCGATGTGGTTGATCCCGCCGACGTGGGAATAGCTGTCGGGTGCAGGCTCAAAGTCCCCTTTGGAATATAGTGCAACATAACTTTTTTCGCCGCCCACATGCAACGCGGTGCCCTCATGGATCGCATTGCCTTTCCAACGGATTTTCCAGCCGAACAGTTCGCAATACAATTCAGCCGTTTTCTGCGGGTCGCGCACCGTGATGTTGACGTGTTCTAAATAGACCTCGGACATTTCACTTCCTTTCTTGTTGATTTACCTTTTGTAATTCCTCAAGTTAACTTTAGGTCAAGGGTTATTTTCAGGAGCAAACCATGCGCAGTACAGACGCGTTATCTATCGGTCAGCTGGCCCATCGGACCGGATTGGCGGTGTCGGCCATTCGCTATTACGAGACCCAAGGCTTGATCCGCCCTGCGCGCAATGCGGGCGGGCAACGGCGGTTCCTACGGTCAGACATCCGGCGGCTGTCATTCGTGCGGATTGCCCAACAATTTGGCTTTACGCTGCCTAAAATCAGCGCGCTAATGGCAGGCCTGCCGGACGAACGTACCCCGACGAAACGCGATTGGGAAAAGATCAGTCGCGAATTTCGCACCACACTGGATGCGCAAATTCAAACCTTAGAGAAGATGCGTGATAATTTGGACGGCTGTATTGGATGTGGCTGCTTGTCGCTGAAAAAATGTCGTCTTTATAATCCTGAGGACAATGCTGCACGCCTTGGACCCGGCCCGCGGTACGTGATGGGAGATCGACCAGTAGGTGTGGACTAGGTTTTGTCCCGCCAGCGGTTCACAATCGGATAGCGCCGATCCAGCCAGAATGACCGCATGGTCAGGCGCGGGCCGAGTGCTGACTGAAAGCGTTTGTATTCCGAAATGTAGATCAGGTGTTCGACCTTTTTCACAATGTCGCGTTCAAACCCGTCTGCCACCAGTTCGGCCACAGATTTTTCGTCGTCTACCAACCCGGTCAAGATCGGGTCCAGCACGTCATAAGGTGGCAAGCTGTCGTCGTCGCGTTGATCTTCGCGCAGCTCAGCCGTTGGGGGTTTGTCGATCACGCGGGGCGGGATCACCTCGCCCGCAGGTCCCATCATCCAGTCGCGGTGATTGGCATTGCGCCAGCGGCAAGTTTCGAACACGCGGGTTTTATACATATCTTTTATAGGGTTATACCCCCCCGCCATGTCGCCATAGATGGTGGCATAGCCCACCGCGACCTCGGATTTATTGCCCGTAGTTAGCAGCATTTCACCGAATTTATTGGACAGTGCCATCAACAACAACCCGCGCAGGCGGGACTGGATATTCTCTTCGGTCAGGTCAGGCTTGGTGCCTTCAAACAGTGGGGCGAGTGTGTTGGTGATCGCGACACGCCCTTCACTGATCGGCACAAAATCATAGCGGCAGCCAAGGTTCTCGGCAATTTCCTTGGCATCCGTCAGCGAGGATTGGGATGTGTATTCCGAGGGCAACATCACGCAACGCACGTTCCCAGCGCCCAGCGCGTCGGTGGCAATGGTCGCGACGATTGCACTGTCGATACCGCCGGACATGCCCAGCAGAATTTTCTTGAATCCAGTTTTGCGCATATAGTCGCGCAACCCCATGACCATGACGTGGTAATCTTGCTCCCAGACATCAGGTTGCGGGGCCATGTCGCCCGTCACGGCGCGCCAACCATCATCAGTGCGGGTGAAATCAAGGTGGGTGATGACCTCGTCAAAAGCAGGCATTTGCAGGGCAAGCTCGCCGCCAGGGTTCAGCACGAAGGATGCCCCGTCAAACACCTGATCATCCTGCCCGCCGACCATATTCAGGTAGATCAGCGGCAATCCGGTTTCCACAACACGGCCAACCATGTGATTTATCCGCACCTCAAGTTTATCGCGGTAATAGGGCGAGCCATTGGGCACCAGCAGGATTTCGGCACCGGTTTCGGCCAGCGTTTCGCAAACCTCATTTGCGTGCCACGCATCTTCGCAAATTGGTGATCCGATCCGCAGCGGACCAACCGAATACGGCCCCTGTTCCGGCCCGACATCATAAAGGCGCACCTCGTCAAACACGGTCTCGTTGGGTAGTTTTTGTTTCAGCACCCGAGCTTTGATTTCGCCGCCCTCAAGGATGTAATAGGCGTTATAAAGCTTGCCCTCATCGGCGTAAGGCCCCCCAATGCCCAATGCCGGACCGTCGGCACAATCCAGCGCCAACTGGTCAATATGTGCCATCGCGTCCGCTGTGAAGGCAGGTTTCATCACCAGGTCCTGCACCTGATAGCCAGTGATGAACATTTCGGTCAGGGCCACCATATCTGCGCCAGCATCACGGCCCTGCTGCCACGCATCCCGTGCTTTGGCTGCATTCTCGGCCAGCGCCCCGACTGTCGGGTTTAACTGGGCAAGTGTTAGGCGAAATTTATCCGACATCGGCGCATTCCTTATGTTCACATCGGTTTTATTAGCAGAGTTACGCCGAAGTGAAAGCCACAAGCGTGCAAAAAACGTTGTCAGCGCGCTTGTGCTCTACTAGGTTCCTTACTCAACAGACGTATGGGGGCTGATGTGTTCAAGACCAAAACTGTGATGCAAAATTTTCGGGCCACAACTGCCGGTCTGATAATCGCTATTGCGACGACGGGTGCAATGACCAGTACGGGCCATGCCCAAAACACCGGTGCTGTTGAAACCAAACAATACGATGATGGCGGTATCTATGAAGGCACCTTCAAGGATGGCAAGCAGCACGGCACTGGCACCTTTCGTTTGCCCAGTGGGTATGAATACACCGGCGAATGGGTTGATGGCGAGATCAAGGGCCAGGGCGTGGCCAAGTTCCCGAACGGCTCCACCTACAGCGGCACATTCATCAAAGGCAAACCCGAGGGGTTTGGCAAAATCGAGTTTTCAGATGGTGGCAGCTATGAAGGCGATTGGATCAACGGCATAATCACTGGCAATGGCATTCGGATATACGCCAACGGCGTTCAGTACGAGGGGGGCTTTCGTAACGCATTGCACCACGGTGGTGGCACCATGCGCAGCCCGAACGGCTATGTTTATCAGGGCGAATGGGCCAATGGTGAGAAGGCCGGAACCGGCACCATCACCTACCCTGACAAATCCGTGTTTGATGGCACCTTGGTTAAGGGGATGCGTGAAGGCACTGGCACCCTGACCATGAGCGATGGCACGACCTATGTCGGCGACTGGAAAGACGGCAAGATCAATGGCGAGGGCAAGCTGACATTACCCAACGGCGATGTTTATATCGGCAGTTTTGTGGACGGCAAACGCCACGGCACCGGCAGTATGACTTACGTAAACGGTGACGGCTATCAGGGCGGGTTTAGCAATGATAACCGCCACGGCATCGGCACCTTCAAAAGCTCTGAGGGCTATCAGTATATCGGCGGCTGGGTCGAGGGACGCATTGAGGGCACGGGGGAAAGCACCTATCCCGATGGCTCGCTTTACACGGGCCAGTTCAAAAACAACATGCCCGAGGGTGCAGGTAAAATCACCTATCCGGATGGCGGCATTTATGAGGGGGACTGGGTTGCCGGTGTTCCCGAGGGCAAAGGCCAAGCCCATTATGCCAACGGGATGATTTATATTGGTGACTTTGTGGACGCCAAATTCCATGGCCAAGGCAAGACCGTTGAGCCGAACGGATACCAATATGACGGTGGCTGGGAAAGCGGTCAGCGCCACGGCATCGGCACCGCCACCTATGAGGACGGCGCGGTTTATGTCGGTGGGTTTGTGGATGGTCAACGCGCGGGGCAAGGTGACATGGTGATGGCGGACGGGTTCAAGTATTCCGGCGGCTGGAAGGCAGGCAAGTTCAACGGCACTGGCATGGCCACCTATGTGAATGGCGATGTCTATGAAGGGCTGTTTGTGGATGGCAAACGTCAGGGCCAAGGTACGATGCGTTATGCAACGGGCGACGAGAGCACTGGCAACTGGACAAACGGCGCGTTGGCACCGGTGGGCGGAGACGACACCATTGAGCCGGATGCTCCGGTGGCCGAGCAACCTGCCACCGAGTAACCCGCCACCGAGAACCTGACACGGAAAGCTCGAACTAGGGTTTCTGGATCAATATTCTTCTGGCCCAACCGAAATAACCACATTCCCCGTCTTGTGACCCAGCTCAACGTAGGCATGCGCCGTTGCTATTTGCTCTAGTGGGTAGGTCCGATCAATGATCGTCGTAAGTATTCCGGCCTCGAACATCCCCTTCAGGATTTTCATGTCCGCAACCTGATCCTTGGCCGCCCGCAATCCAGTGGCCGCCATGATCGCACGTTTTCCACCAAAAACGGCCGTCCATGCCATGCGAGACAAGGTTGCAATCGACGGGGCAGTGACCAGATAGGCCCCGCGCGGCGTTAGGCTCTGCTTTACGCGGGCGAAACTGCTTTTGGCGACCGTGTCGAAAATAATGTCATAGGTGTCGCCCAGCGCGGTGAAATCCTCAACCGTATAGTCAATCAGCCGATCTGCCCCCAGCGACGTCACCAAATCAAGGTTCACGGTGCTACACACCCCCGTCACATGCGCCCCAAACTGTTTGGCAAGTTGCACCGCGATGGTGCCTATCGAGCCGGATGCCCCGATGATCAACACCTTGTCACCACGCTTGATTTTGCCGTGATCGCGCAGGAACGGAAGGGCCGTTAGCCCGCCGTTGCAGATGGTCGCGGCTTGTTCCAACGACATATTGCTCGGGATTGTGGCAATTGCGCCATCATCCGGTATGCAGATGAATTCGGCGTGGGCACCTGTGCCGTCTGCGGGGGCGGCGAAGATTTGATCGCCGATGCGAAATCGTGTCACGTCTTTGCCGACGGCCGTGACCTCGCCCGCCAACTCGGTGCCAAGAACGGTCTTTTTCGGGCGAAACAGGCCAAGGTACAGGCGCACAATCCAAGGGTCACCGGCGCGGAACGATGTGTCGACGGGGGTGACGGTGGTGGCGTGAATACGCACCAACACCTCGTTATTCTTGGGGGTTGGGGTGGTGATGGTTTTGAGATCAAGCACATCGGCGGGACCGTATTTGTTAAAGATTGCGGCTTTCATAGTTTTTTGTCCTAGAGCGTGAGTGGATCGGTTGCGGCTTGATACTCATGCAAATTTCAGAATAAAATTGACTAAATATGCCAGTTTGATATGCAAATACGCATGGATTGGCGGGCTGTAAAATTTGACTGGAACCGTGCGCGGGCCTTTTTGGTGACGGCTGAGGAAGGTTCGTTGTCAGCGGCGGCGCGGGCGCTTGGATTGGCGCAACCGACTGTGGGTCGGCAGGTGGATGCGCTGGAAAAAGAGCTGGGTGTGGTGTTGTTCCAACGGGTCGGGCGCGGGTTGGAGATGACAGCGAGCGGGTTGGAGCTGCTTGACCACGTGCGCGCAATGGGAGATGCGGCGGGACGGGTGTCTCTGTCGGCGGCGGGCCAATCGCAATCCATCAACGGCAACGTGTGCATCACTTGCAGCGATATTTATGCGGCAAAATTGCTGCCGCCGATCATTGCTGATCTGCGCCGAACGCACCCCGGCATCACCATCGAGATTGTCGCCCAGAATAACACCAGCGATTTACGCCGTCGTGAGGCCGACATTGCCATTCGGCATTTTCGCCCGACGGAGCCAGACTTGATCGCCAAAAAGGTGAGCATGGCCGAGGCGCGGCTCTATGCGAGCCCAGAATATCTCGAAAGTATCGGCAACCCTACGACAGCAGACGGGCTACGCAATGCAGACTTCATCGGGTTTGACACCGACGGGGCGTTGTTAAAGGGATTGAATGAGCACGGACTAGATCTACGGCCCGAAAATTTTCCGATCGCTTCGGAAAACTACAACGTGATGTGGGGAATGGTGACGCAGGGTTTGGGCATCGGGATACTTGACGCAATGATCGGCGATGCGGAGCCGCAGGTAAAACGGGTGCTACCAGAATTCGCCCCGATCACATTCCCGATTTGGCTGGTGGCACACCGCGAGGTGAACACGAGTCGGCGTGTCAGGGTGGTGTTTGATTTGCTGGCGCGTGCATTGGCAGGCCGCTAACAAAAAACGGGGCCCGCTGTGGGCCCCGCATCGACTAATTCTGCAGCTTGGTGATTTTCAACATCTTCATGATGCGTTTCTCGTACCAAGGCTCGGAAACACCTTTTTTCACTTTGCGGATGAAATACCATTCGAATGCCAACTTGGCCCAGTGTACCCAGCGCCCGCTGGAGGTCCAGTTTTTGTTGCGTGGCGGGTTCTGCGGCATCGCCAAGAAGGCAAAGCCACGGTTGCCGAAGTCAGCCAGACAGAACGCATTCCACGTTGCCATTTCTTTTGGCTCTTTACCGGCAATCACATTTGGAATGTTATGCGCTGTGGCGGTGACCATGCTTTCGATCATAAAGCCGGTTTTCGGAACACCTGTTGGCACCGGTGTAATCACCGGTGGGGCGATGGCGATACAAACGCCAATACCGAAAATGTTTTGGTATTTCGGATTGCGCTGGAATTCATCGACAATGACAAATCCACGCGGGTTCACCAACCCTTCGATCCCCATCAATGCGGGGATGCCGCGGAAGGCGGGCAACATCATTGCATAGCCGAACTCTTCTTCATGCTTGGCTTTTTCGGACCCGTCGTCATTCACCTCGGTAAAGAACACTTTGCCCGCTTCAAATTTGTCGACCTTGGAATTGGTAACCCATTTGATATCGCGGTCGCGCATAGCACTTTCCAGCATACCCTTGGTATCGCCAACCCCACCCAGTCCAAGATGGCCGATATAAGGCTCCGAGGTCACAAACGTCATCGGCACCTTATGGCGGATTTTGCGGCGGCGCAGATCGGTTTCAATGGTCAGCAGATATTCATAAGCTGGGCCAAAGCAGGACGCGCCCTGAACGGCGCCAACCACGATGGGGCCCGGATTTTCGCAAAAGGCTTCCCAGTTGTCGCCCGATATTTCCGCGTGCTCAACATGACAAACCGAAGAGGTGTGCGCATCGGGACCAAAGCCCTCAATCTCGTCAAACGCCAGATCGGGACCAGTTGCGATCACCAGATAATCGTAAGTCACCTCGCGGCCGCTCTCTAAAACAACGGTGTTGTCGTCGGCTTTCAACAGTTTGGCACCGTCGCAAATAAAATCGATTCCCCGCTTGGCCATCACGGGTTCCAACTCGACGATCAGGTCTTTCTTTTTACGCCAGCCGACACCAGCCCACGGATTGGACGGTGTGAACTGAAAATACGATTTGTTGGAAATAACCGTTATTTTGTCACTTTTTGCCAATGTTTCGCGCAATTCATACGCTTGTATGGCACCGCCAAGACCGGCCCCCAATACGACTACATGTGTCATAGATTACTCCCCCTAGACTTAAGTCATCTGAAATATCATTTCGCCAGCTATAGCAAAAAAAGTAATCACATTCAATAATCTTAATATTAATTGCAACAATCTGTCGTTGCAAATTCAGCGTCACATTCTGCATCACGGGGCTTTTCTTTTCATTTTGTCGCCCATATAGTCGCGGTTGATGATGACGATGACACATATCCCCCGTGATACCGCAGCCCGCACAACTGGCCTGCTCCTATCGTCGATCCTACTGCTTAGCCGCCTCTGAGCGTGCCTGATGGCGCGACCGCTCAGAGGAGTAGAGACGCGCCGCATCACCCTAAGCAAAAATCACACCACGAAAGAATTCAGACATGACTGATACATCCGAACAGGACCGCGTAATTATTTTTGACACCACCTTGCGCGATGGCGAACAATCGCCCGGCGCAACCATGACCCATGATGAAAAACTCGAGATCGCATCCCTTCTGGACGAAATGGGTGTAGATGTCATTGAGGCCGGTTTTCCAATTGCCTCGGAGGGTGACTTTGAAGCTGTCAGCGAGATTGCCAGGCGTAGCGTGAATTCGGTAATTTGTGGCCTGTCACGTGCCAAGGTGGGCGATATTGACCGCTGCTGGGAGGCGGTGAAATTCGCCGCCCAACCCCGCATCCACACCTTTATCGGCACATCGCCCTTGCACCGCGCCATTCCCAATCTGGATATGGACGAAATGGCAGATGTGATCCATCAAACCGTGACCCACGCGCGCAATCTGTGCGACAACGTCCAGTGGTCGCCAATGGATGCGACCCGCACCGAGGAGGACTACTTGTGCCGTGTGGTCGAGATTGCCATCAAGGCCGGGGCCACCACGCTCAACATTCCCGACACCGTGGGGTATACAGCACCTGCCGAAAGTGCCGATTTGATCCGCATGTTGTTGGAACGGGTGCCGGGTGCCGATGAGGTCATTTTCTCCACCCATTGCCATAATGATTTGGGCATGGCGACGGCCAATTCACTGGCCGCTGTAACCGCTGGGGCGCGCCAGATCGAATGCACCATCAACGGGCTGGGCGAGCGGGCTGGTAACACAGCACTTGAAGAAGTCGTGATGGCGATGAAAGTGCGCAATGACATCATGCCCTACCGCACCCGCATCGACACCACAAAAATCATGAACCTGTCGCGCATGGTCGCCACCGTGTCCGGTTTTCCGGTACAATACAACAAAGCCATCGTCGGCAAGAACGCCTTTGCCCATGAAAGCGGTATCCATCAGGACGGCATGCTGAAGAACGCGGAAACCTTCGAAATCATGCGGCCCGAGGATGTGGGTCTGTCGGAAACCAATCTGGTGATGGGCAAGCATTCGGGCCGCGCGGCCTTGCGCGCCAAACTGAAAGATTTGGGTCATGAACTGGCAGACAACCAGCTGAAGGATGTGTTTGTACGCTTCAAAGCACTGGCCGATCGCAAGAAAGAAATCTTCGAAGAGGATTTGCTGGCATTGATGCGTGACAGCTCGTCCGACGCTGTGCACGACCACATCCAGTTGAAACATCTGCGCGTTGTCTGCGGCACTGAAGGCCCGCAAACCGCCGACATGACGCTGACAATCGACGGGGTTAAACACGAGGTCTCGACAGAGGGCGATGGCCCAGTTGACGCTGCATTCAATGCGGTCAAAGCCCTGTTCCCGCATGAGGCTCGTTTGCAGCTTTATCAGGTGCATGCGGTGACCGAGGGCACAGATGCCCAAGCTACGGTCAGCGTGCGCATGGAAGAGGACGGCAAAATTGCTATGGGGCAATCGGCTGATACCGATACGGTTGTGGCCTCGGCCAAGGCCTATATCAATGCGCTGAACAAACTGCTGGTGCGCCGCCAAAAGACCAAGCCGGCATAAGGCTCAACGCCCTGGCCCGAAAGTTTTTTTGGGCAATGATGGGGTAGGTACCAATTGTGAAAACCAAACATTTCACAGGGTATTTACCCCAATCTCGGGCAGGGACTGTTTAATTTCCAATATTCTTCTCCAGCTCTGCATTTTGAAAAACCCAGCAGGCGTTGCTGACAAAGGCAAAAAGGTGCTGACAACCAGCCCAGCCCCCTTTACCCCCCCTATCTGCCCCGCCTATAAGTGCCCTTGGCTTGCGATCCTAAGAATCGCGGGCTTCAACTATTGAATTTCAAACGGGAAGCTTACGGCATGTCTATTCTATCGGGTCTATTTTCCTCCGACATGGCAATCGATTTGGGCACAGCAAACACGCTGGTCTATGTCAAAGGCAAAGGGGTCGTTTTGAACGAGCCAAGCGTTGTGGCCTATCACGTCAAGGACGGCATCAAAAAGGTGTTGGCCGTGGGCGAGGACGCCAAGCTGATGTTGGGGCGCACGCCCGGCAGCATCGAGGCGATCCGCCCGATGCGCGAAGGAGTGATTGCCGATTTTGATACCGCCGAGGAAATGATCAAATATTTCATCCGCAAGGTTCACAAACGCAGCACATTCTCCAAACCCAAGATCATCGTCTGCGTGCCCCACGGCGCGACCCCCGTTGAAAAACGCGCCATTCGCCAGTCGGTTCTGTCGGCGGGTGCGCGGCGCGCTGGCCTGATTGCCGAGCCGATTGCGGCAGCCATTGGGGCGGGCATGCCGATCACTGATCCAACTGGCAACATGGTTGTCGACATCGGCGGCGGGACCACCGAGGTGGCGGTTCTATCGTTGGGCGACATCGTTTATGCGCGCTCGGTGCGCGTCGGTGGTGACCGTATGGACGAGGCTATCATCAGCTATCTGCGTCGCCAGCATAACCTGCTGGTCGGCGAAAGCACCGCCGAGCGCATCAAAACATCGATCGGCACTGCGCGAATGCCCGATGACGGGCGCGGCTCTTCTATGCAAATTCGTGGCCGCGACCTGTTGAACGGCGTGCCCAAAGAAACCGAAGTCAATCAGGCGCAAATCGCCGAAGCCTTGGCCGAGCCCGTGCAGCAAATCTGCGAAGCGGTGATGACGGCCCTAGAAGCAACCCCACCCGATCTGGCCGCCGATATTGTTGATCACGGCGTGATGTTGACGGGCGGCGGTGCATTGCTGGGCGAGTTGGATCTGGCACTGCGCGAGCAAACCGGTCTGGCTGTTTCCATTGCAGATGAATCCCTGAATTGTGTGGCACTCGGCACCGGCAAGGCGCTAGAGTATGAAAAACAGCTGCGCCATGTAATTGACTACGACAGCTAGGCCACATTTGGCCACGGGAACGGGAACGCGAACGGGAGCCCCCCTTGGCAAGAGAGCGAAACACACACGCACATTATGTCCGCCCGATCCGGCGTATTCTGGTCGGGCTGCTTGTGCTTGTGTTGCTGGCTGTTTTTCTGTTGTGGCGCATCGACAGCCCACGGGTTGAACGGTTCCGCGCGGTATTGGTAGACCGCGTTGTGCCCAACTTTGAATGGGCCTTGGTGCCGGTAACGGCCGCATCAGGAATGATCGAGGATTTTCGGTCGTACCAAAGGATATACCAGCAAAATCAAGAGTTGCGGCGCGACCTTCAGAAATTGAAGTCGTGGAAAGAGGCCGCCGTTCAACTGGAACAGCAAAACGCCAAGCTGTTGGCGTTAAACTCGGTTCGGCTCGACCCGAAACTGACATCGGTTTCCGGTGTGGTGTTGGCGGATAGCGGATCGCCCTTTCGCCAATCGGTGTTGTTGAACATTGGCCGACGGGACGGGATCATGGATGGCTGGGCCACCATGGATGGGATCGGGCTGGTTGGCCGCATATCCGGCGTTGGCAAAAACACGGCACGGGTAATCCTCTTGACGGATTCGAACAGCCGCATACCTGTCACGATCCAGCCCTCTGGCCAGCGCGCTTTGCTGGTGGGCGATAATTCATCGCGCCCGCCGATTGAGTTTTTAGAAAAACCCGAGCAAATCCGCCCAGGTGATCGGGTGGTCACCTCAGGCGACGGCGGGGTGTTTCCGGCTGGTCTGTTGGTTGGTCAAGTCGCCAAAGACACTGACAGACGTCTACGGGTGCAATTGACCGCCGATTACGAGCGTTTGGATTTCCTGCGGGTTCTGCGCAGCCGCAGCTATGAGCCCATCACTGATCCCGGTTCGTTGCTGGTTGGGCCACAGCAGGATTTGCCCGAAATCAATGCAGATGACAACGCAGAGGCGGCAACAAATGATTGATGTCGATCCGAGCAGCAAATGGGCTTACCGGTTTTTGTTTTTGATGCTGGTGATCCTCATAGTCTTTGTGCGGTTGATCCCGTTGCAAACCACACCTGCACGCTGGGCGATGCCTGATCTGGTGATTTGCATTACCTTTGCGTGGGTGTTGCGTCGGCCAGATTATCTGCCGACATTGCTGATTGCCGTCGTTGTGTTGACCCTTGATTTTCTGTTTATGCGCCCCCCAGGCCTGATGGCGGCCTTGGTTGTGTTGGGGGCCGAATTTTTGCGCGCCCGCATCCATACCGTGCGCGAACTGCCCTTTTCACTGGAATGGGGCATGGTCGCCGGCGTCATAACGGGCATCATGGTTGCCAACCGTGTTGTTCTGATTGTCGTTATGTCACCTCGCCCGCCGCTTGGTCTGTCGCTGTTTCAGCTGTTCGCCACATTGGCGGCCTATCCCTTGGTGGTGGCGTTTTCCCGGTATGCGTTGGGCATCCGCAAAATTTCGCCCGGCGAAGTTGACGCATTGGGGCACCGGATATGAGACGCCCTGTCAAAGACACCGCCAAAAGCCAGCGCAAAATCACCCGTCGCGCCCTGTTCTTGGGGGCCTCGCAACTGGCCTTTGTTGGCGCACTTGGGGCACGGATGCAGTATCTGCAACTGGATCAGGCCGATCAGTACCGCCTGCTGGCCGATGAAAACCGGATCAACATTCGCCTACTGCCGCCAGCCCGTGGCCTGATTTATGATCGCAACGGTATCGCGCTGGCCACCAACAAGCCTGTCTACAGGATCACTATGATACGCGAGGATGCGGGTGATGTTGATGCCGTGGTGGCGCGGCTAACGGCCCTTGCCCCGATCGACCCCGAGGCGTTGGCCCGTGCTTTGGATGAACTGAAGCGCCGCAGCCCCTTTGTGCCGGTCACTATTGCCGACAATGTCACATGGGACGACATCGCCGAAGTCGCGGTGAACGCCCCCGCCCTGCCCGGTGTCACCCCCGAAGTCGGCCTGACCCGCTCTTATCCGATGGACAATGATTTCGCTCACATCGTCGGCTATGTTGGAGCTGTGAACGAGGCCGATCTGAATCGTGTCAACGACCGCGACCCACTGTTGCAAATCCCGCGATTTCAGATCGGTAAAATTGGTGTCGAGGCGAAGCTGGAAAAGAGATTGCGTGGCAAGGCCGGCACCAAACGCATCGAGGTCAATGCGGTTGGCCGCGTGATGCGCGAACTTGGGCGCGAAGAGGGCGTGGCAGGGGCCAACCTGCAACTGACCGTCGACAGCGCATTGCAAAACTATGTGCAGGCCCGTTTGGAAGGCGAAAGTGCTGCGGCAGTGGTGATTGACATTGTCACCGGGGATTTGCTGGCCATCGGCTCAACGCCTGCGTTTGATCCGAACAAGTTTGTGCATGGCATTTCACAGGTCGATTACACGGCGCTGCTTGAAAACAAGTATCGCCCGCTGCCCAACAAGGCCATGCAGGGGATTTACCCGCCTGGATCGACTTTCAAAATGATCACGGCGCTGGCAGCGCTTGAAGCAGGTGTTGTGACATCCGAGGACACAGTGAAGTGCAAAGGTCATGTCGAAGTCGGGGGGCGCAGGTTCCATTGTTGGAAACGTGCAGGCCACGGCAATATGAACTTGATGAACAGCCTGAAACATTCTTGTGATGTGTTTTATTACGAAATGGCACAGCGCGCCGGAATCGAGAAAATATCGGCCATGGCCAAACGGTTCGGCTATGGCACCAAATTTGACATCCCGATGTCATCGGTGGCCAAAGGACTGGCCCCGACCAAGGCATGGAAGCGGGAAAACCGTGGGGCGGACTGGGTGATCGGGGATTCGCTGAACGCCTCTATCGGGCAGGGTTTCGTTTTATCCTCGCCGCTGCAACAGGCCGTGATGACCGCCCGCATCGCCACCGGCAAAGCTGTGATCCCGCGCTTGATCAAATCCATCAACGGCATTGAGGTGCCGCTGGAAGGTGGCGCAGACATGGGGATGAACGAGAACCATATGCGGCTGATACGCAAAGGTATGTTTGCAGTGTCAAATGCCAGTGATGGCACGGCGTATCGTTCGCGCATTCTGGGTGATGATTATCAGATGGCGGGCAAAACCGGCACCAGTCAGGTTGGCAACAAAGTGGTGCGCAACGCTGATGTGGCTTGGGAAAAACGCGACCACGCCTTGTTTGTGTCCTTCGCCCCTTACAACAATCCACGTATCGCCGTTTCCGTCATCGTCGAGCATGGCGGCGGCGGGTCTAAAGCCGCAGCCCCCATCGCGCGCGACATCGTTTTGCAAGCGCTTTACGGCGGCTTGCCGCCGCTGGCGGCCTATCCCAAAGCGGACCGGTGGCGCATTCAAAAAGAACAACGCGCCTTACCTTTGCGTGACCCCAATGCAGCGGTCGAGGAAAGCGATCAGGCATGAGTTATCTTGAACATAACGTCAAAACGGTGCCCTCGGGGCTGCACAAGATCCTGCATCTGAATTGGGCGGTGATCCTGTTGCTCTCAACAATCTGCGGAATCGGGTTTTTGATGCTGTATTCGGTTGCAGGCGGGTCAATGATCCCGTGGGTCGAACCACAAATGAAGCGCTTTGCCCTTGGCATGGGTCTTTTGTTTTTCATCGCCATGGTGCCGATCTGGTTTTGGCGCAACATGTCGGTTCTGGCTTATGGTGCTGCCGTCATTTTGCTGCTGGGGGTGGAATTTTTCGGCATCGAACGCATGGGCGCACAGCGCTGGATCAGTCTTGGCTTTATGGAGCTACAACCTTCAGAGCTGGCCAAAATAGCGCTGATCATGGTGCTTGCTGCCTATTACGACTGGCTGGACCTAAAGAAAACATCAAAGCCCGTTTGGGTGCTGATCCCGCTCCTGATCATTCTGGTGCCCACCGCATTGGTGCTAAAACAGCCCGACCTTGGCACCGCAATCCTGCTGGTGGCGGGCGGCGGCATCATCATGTTTCTGGCCGGAGTCAGCTGGTTTTACTTTGCCGCCGTGATCGGCGCTGTCGCCGCTGCCATTGTGGCTGTTTTCCAGTTTCGTGGCACGACATGGCAGTTCCTGAAAGATTACCAATACCGGCGCATCGACACTTTTCTGGATCCGGCTTCCGATCCGCTGGGGGCGGGCTATCACATCACCCAGTCCAAAATTGCTCTGGGGTCTGGCGGCTGGACCGGTCGCGGTTTTATGCAAGGCACGCAGGCACGGCTAAATTTTTTACCAGAAAAACATACCGATTTCATCTTCACCACCCTGGCCGAGGAATTCGGTTTTCTGGGGGCGATTTCGCTATTAGGTTTGTATACGCTGGTCATCGTGTTTTGCGTGGTCTCAGCACTGAAAAACAAAGACCGTTTTTCCTCGCTGATCATCCTTGGCGTCGCCGCTACGCTGTTCTTGTTCTTTGCGGTTAACATGTCGATGGTCATGGGACTGGCCCCCGTGGTTGGTGTGCCATTGCCACTTGTGTCTTATGGTGGGTCAGCCATGTTGGTGTTGCTGATCGCATTTGGATTGATGCAAAGTGCGCATGTTCACAGGCCGCGCTAAATTGGAGCTACACTATGTCGATATTCCACCTCGCCTATAACGTCACCGATCTGGACGAGACCCGCGCCTTTTACGGTGCCCTTTTGGGTTGTGTTGAAGGGCGCAGCACCGAAACATGGGTTGATTACAACTTCTTTGGCCATCAACTCTCGTTGCACCTTGGCACACCGTTTGAAACCCGCGCCACTGGCAAAGTCGGCGACCACATGGTGCTGATGCCACACCTCGGGGTGGTGCTGCCGATGGCGGACTGGCAGGTTTTAGCAGATCGCCTTACCGCAGCGGGCATCACCTTCACCATCCCGCCGACCTTGCGTTTTGCGGGCCAGCCCGGCGAGCAAAGCACGATGTTCTTTTGCGACCCTTCGGGTAATCCGATCGAGGTCAAAGGCTTTGCCGATATGTCAGGGGTTTTCGCCAAATGATCAACATTCTATTCGCCGCCAAACCCGCCAACTGGTCTGCCTACAAGGCCCCGCTGCGCCGCGCTTTGGATGACATCGGAATTGCCTATACCCTGACAACAGACACTTCTGATCCCGCCAGCATTGATTACCTGATCTATGCCCCCAGCGGACCGGTTAACGATTTCACCCCGTTTTGCAATGCCAAGGCGGTGTTGGGTCTTTGGGCTGGAGTTGAGGGCATCACGGGCAATGAAACCCTGACCGTCCCGCTGACACGCATGGTCGATCACGGGTTGACAGAAGGCATGGTTGAATGGGTCACCGGCCACACCCTGCGCCACCATTTGGGGATGGATCAGCACATCTTGGGACAAGACGGGGAATGGCGTGGCTTCGTACCACCTCTGGCGCGGGACCGAAGTGTCGCGGTGCTAGGTCTGGGCGCATTGGGCAGTGCCTGTGCAACCGCTCTGAGCGCATTGAATTTCAATGTGCTGGGCTGGAGCCGTCGTGAAAAAAGTATCGAAGGCGTCGCTTGTTCCTTTGGCGACGACGGGTTGGATCAGACCCTGTCACAGGCCGAAATCCTGATCCTGTTGTTGCCACTGACCGCAGGCACCGAAAACCTGCTGGACTCTCAACGCCTGTCACAGATGCCCAGCGGTGCTTTCATTATTAACCCCGGCCGTGGTCCGCTGATTGATGATGACGCCCTCTTATCGGCCCTAGAGACGGGTCAAATCGCGCATGCCACTCTGGATGTGTTTCGTATTGAACCCCTGCCCGCGGATCACCCTTATTGGGCGCATCCACAGGTCACGGTCACGCCGCATATTGCTTCCGAAACCCGTCCCGCGAGTTCGTCTCGTGTGATTGCTGAAAACATCCGCCGCAGTGAGGCAGGCGAGCCGCTCCAACATGTTGTGGATCGCACTGCGGGATACTAATGCCTGCGCAACCTCTACCGCAAAATCGGCGGATTGTTTGGATCGCGCCCCGGGGCCGCAGGTGCATGGGTCTCGGCCTCGCGCTTTGGCAACTCAAACCGTAATCCCACCTTTGCCAGCGTGGCGCAGATCGGCTCGGAGGCTGCGAAAAATGCCACGTCCAGCCCATCACCGTTTTCATCGCCAAACATCACAACTTCGCCAACTGCCTTGGCCAGCGCGCCATGGGCGGCAGGCAGCGCGTCGATGATGGCGAGCATCAATCCGCGCCTGTCCTCATATTGCGCCGCTACCAGATATGCGGCGTCAGCCAGTCCGGACGCCGTTGCCAACTTGGTGTCGATTGCTTCCAGTAGGGCTTGCGATACCCCGATCGGGGCCGCCACGGAAACGGGCCGCGCCATCACCTGAACCGGTGCATTTTCCAGCATGTCGGCCAACCAGACCATCGCCTCGGCGGGCAGCAAAATTGACGAAGGCGCAACACCGAGGTTGACGCCAAGTCCAATCCCTTGCCCGGCCAGCATCTTGGTGATCACACGTCCCGACAGGGTGGCATGATGGGCGCTACCCTCAACGAATTCTGCCAACCGCTCTTCGCGGTCAAACACCAAAACGTATCTTGCGTCGTCGACCTCGAACACTTCGGGCGATAGGCTGTCGCCCACAGCTTCGCCCTGCAAAAGCAAAAACAATTCGCTATCCGCCAGCCGTTCAAAGAACCGCAATCGCTGCGTCGCGTCGTCTTGTGCAGCCGCCATCAAAGCGTGGGCGGTATCAAGCGGGGTCGAGTCAGTCATGCAACACCTCATTTACCGTTGTGCGCAAGGTCGGTATCAGCTCGGCCTCAAACCACGGGTTTTTCCTGATCCAGCCTGTATTGCGCCACGACGGATGGGGCAAGGCGAATACGGCAGGCGCATGGTCGCGCCAGCCCTGAACGGTGCGCGTCACGCCGCCCTTTGCTGCCTTTTTTAGGTGCCATTTCTGCGCATAGCCACCGACCAAGATCGTCAACTGAACTTTGCCCAAGTGGTTCAAAACTTCGGTTCGCCATTCGTTCGCACAGATTTTGGGCGGCGGCAGATCAGAACCTTTGTCATTATAGCCCGGAAAGCAAAATGCCATCGGCACAATTGCCACCTTCGAGCGATCGTAAAACGTCGCCTCACTCACCCCCAGCCAGTCACGTAAACGATCACCCGACGGGTCTGTAAAAGGCTTGCCCGATTGATGCACCTTTGCCCCAGGGGCTTGTCCTGCGATCAAGATACGCGCGGTGGGCGCAAACCACACGACGGGGCGCGGTTGATGCGCCGTGGCAGTGCCGGCAAAGCGATCGGCGCATAGATTGCAAGCCCGCAACTGATCGGCAAGGTTGTGGAAATCATCATTCATTGCTCTGATTTACCCCAGAAAAACCCGCATCGCAAATCTGGGCTTGCATTCATTTCGATATTTCTAGTAATATAAAATAATGGAACAAGAACACATCATTGATTTGAGCGTCGAGCAAGCTGCCTCGACTTTTGCGGCCCTTGGGTCGGAGCAACGCCTATCAGTGTTGCGCATTCTGGTGCGCGCCGGTGGCAAAGGCATCCCGATTGGTGAATTGGGGGCGCGCAGTGGGATCACGGGCTCCACCCTGACACATCACGTCAAAATCCTGACCCAAGCCGGATTGGTGCAACAGACCAAACAGGGCCGCTCGATCATTTGCGCCGCCGTTGCCTATGACCAAATCTACGCGCTGTCGCAATACCTGCTGTCGGAATGCTGTGCCGATTGCGCATATCCCCAAAAGGACCACCATCATGTCTGATCATGCCCACACCCACGTTGACGTCAGCGCCCCGCTGTGGAAACGCATGGACAAGGCCCTTGTGGTTATCCTGTTGATCCCTGTTCTGCTGGCGGTTTTCGATTCGCCGCAACTGGTTCCGACCGTGATATTCGCGGGCCAAGCGATCCTGCACACGGGCATCTTTATCGTCTTTGCGGTGCTGGCGGTTGGTTATCTAAAGGCCTCAGGAGCGGAAACCATTTTGGCTAAGGCCTTTGAGGGCCGCGAGGTTCGGATGATTTTGATGGCCGCGCTACTGGGCGGTCTGTCGCCGTTTTGCTCGTGCGAAGTGATCCCGTTCATCGCTGCCCTATTGGCCGTGGGTGCACCCCTGTCTGCCGTGATGGCATTCTGGCTGGCCTCGCCCTTGATGGACCCCGCGATGTTTTTAATCATCTCCGGCACCTTGGGCCTTGATTTCGCTGTTGCCAAAATGCTGGCTGCGATCGGGCTTGGGTTGTTGGGCGGCTTTACTGTCAAATCCTTTGCCACCAGTGGGGTTTTTGCCAACCCGCTACGCCCCAAAGATCCTGCAACCGGCTGTGGGTCAAGCTGTGGTACCGCCACATTTTCCGGCAAGCCAGAATGGAAATTCTGGCATGAGTCGGAACGGCGCGAGACATTTCGCACCACTGTCATCGAGAACGCCCTATTTTTGGGCAAATGGTTGCTGCTGGCCTATTTGTTTGAGGCAATGATGATCCATTATGTGCCCGCCGATATGATCGCCTCCGTTTTGGGCGGCGACGGCATCAAGCCAATCTTGTTGGGCGCATTGGTGGGTGGCCCGGCTTATCTAAACGGATATGCCGCTGTGCCGTTGGTCGATGCCCTTTTGCAACAGGGCATGAGCAACGGGGCAGCGATGTCATTCATGATTGCAGGCGGCGTCAGTTGCATCCCTGCTGCCATCGCCGTTTGGGCATTGGTAAAACCGCGCGTATTCGTGGCCTATATCACCATTGCGATGACCGGCGCGGTAATTGCCGGGATGTTGTGGAATTTTGTGGCCTAGAGCGCAGCCACTCAAAACAACAAACGTGTGTTCATCCCGCAAACTGAGGCAGCGTTGCGCGAAAACAAATGCGTTCGGGCTGTGGGATGAATACTATTGGATTGGAATTGCTATAAGGATTGCACCCTCCTCTTACCTGCCCTATTTGTAACCCATGTAAGGTCGCGTTTAATCAGACCAAGACGCAAGCTGGGGGGCACGAGAATGCACAACGTTAGCATAGTGATCATATTATCCGCCCTGTGGCTGTTGCTGTCAGGCATTTACACGACGATGATTGTCGGCCTCGGGTTTGCCTCGGTCTTGCTGGTCATATTTATTGTCCACCGGATGGATGCACAGGATGATGACCGGGTTGAATTTAATCTATCGCCATTTCGTCTGGTTAAATATCTGGCTTGGCTGATGGTTGAAATCGCCAAGGCCAACTGGAACGTCACAAAAATAATTCTGGCACGTGAAATGCCGAAAAAGCAGCATTTGTTTTCTATCCCCTACACACAGAGAACTGATCTGGCACAAGTCATCTTTGCCAACTCGATCACGCTTACGGCGGGCACAATCACCGTCGAGACAGAGCCGGATCGCTTTATCGTCCACGCACTCGCCTACTCCGATAATGATCCCGTGGCACTTGCCGATATGGACGCGCGGGTTTCAGCCACCGAGTCCCCTGAGCGCGGGGAACAGCCCTGATGTTTCTGGCCGCCATTCTCTTGCTCTTTGTCGCCATGATATTGGTCTTGGTCCGGCTCTATGTCGGCAAGACACTTTATGATCGGGTTCTGGCGGTAAATGCCTTTGGCACGCATACGGTGCTGTTTATCGGTCTGCTTGGGTTTTTGATGGGGCGGCCCGATTTTCTGGATATCGCGCTTTTGTATGCGCTGATAAATTTTGTTGGCACCATCGCCATCCTTAAATATTTTCGCTACCGCGCCATTGGCGACACCCACCAGATGCCGACGGATCAGGAGATCGGTCAATGAGCATTCTGGACATCATTGTCGAGATTCTGAGCTGGGTGTTCATTCTGTCGGGTGCCGGGTTTGTTTTGGTCGGCGCTTTTGGCATTTTGCGCCTGCCAGGGTTCTGGTCGCGATTGCATGCCGCATCGGTTTCCGAATCTGCTGGTGTGATCCTGCTGGTGGCAGGCATGTGCCTGCAGGCGGGGCCAACCCTGATCACAGTTAAGCTGCTGATTATCGGCATTTTCCTGTTTATCACCGGCCCTACATCAACCCACGCCATTGCCAATGCCGCCTTGGTCACGGGTTTGCGCCCAGTTGAAGGCAAAGGGTTGGTTGGCGATGAGCCTGCCCCGCTAACGGCTGACGGGGGTGATGATGATTGAGACCTTCATAAATCTGACTCTGTTTGTGATGCTGGTTGCCACAGCCGTGGCGATTACACGCATGCGCCGTTTGTTCGGCGTCACGATGATGGCGGGCGTGTTCAGCCTGTTGTCAGCCATGTTGTTTGTCACGCTTGATGCGGTCGATGTCGCCTTTACCGAGGCGGCCGTGGGCGCAGGCATTTCAACCGTGTTGATGCTGTCCACCCTGACCCTGACGTCTAGAATTGAAAAACCGACGACCCGCTCGCCGATGGTTCCGTTGATTGTGACCGCCATCACGGGGGCTGCGATCATTTACGGCACGCTTGATATGCCGAACTTTGGCGATGCAAATTCACCCGCGCAGGTCGGCGTAGCGGCGCGTTATATGGCGGAAAGCCCTGCAGATATAGGCATCCCCAATGTGGTGACCGTGGTTTTGGCCAGCTACCGGGGCTTTGACACCATGGGCGAGACGGCTGTGGTTTTTACCGCAGGTGCTGGAGTGTTGATGCTGATTTCCGGCCTGCGCCGTCGGCGCCGCAAAGACAGCAACAAAAAGGAGGAGACCAGCTAATGCGTCACCACCTAATCTTGCGGGTTGTTACAAAGCTGTTGATCGGCCCGATCATATTGTTTGCGCTCTATGTGCAGTTCCACGGCGACTTTTCCCCCGGTGGTGGATTTCAAGCTGGCGTCATCATGGCCGTTGCCTTCATTCTCTATGGTATCGTTTTCGGACTTGAAGCCGCGCAACACGTTTTTCCCGCATGGCTGGTACATAAACTGATGGCGCTTGGGGTGTTGATTTATGCGGGCACCGGTGTATTTAGCCTGTTTTTGGGCTATGATTTTCTGGATTACGGTGCCTTTAGCCCGCACCACCCCTCGCATGGCCAACACTGGGGCATCTTGGCAGTTGAGTTTGGCGTCCTTGTCACCGTAACCGGCGTGATGGTGGCCATATATTATGCGTTCGCCATGCGTCGCCCAGCCATCAGTGACGAGGAATGGTGATGCCGGACGTAGATTTCATTCTTGGTCACATGAACTATTGGTTGTTCACGGTTTTAATGATGACCGGCCTATATATCGTTGTCGCCAAGGGCAATCTGATCAAAAAAATCGTTGGGCTGAACCTGTTTCAAACCGCTGTTTTCATGTTCTACATCTCGCTTGGCAAGGTCACGGGTGGCACGGCACCGATCTTTCCGGTTGATATGGAGATCGATCCGAACGTGGCTTACTCCAACCCGTTGCCGCATGTGTTGATCCTGACCGCGATTGTTGTCGGCATTGCCACCACCTCGCTGGGTCTGGCGCTGATAGTGCGCATCCGCGAGGAATACGATACAATCGAAGAAGATGAAATTCTGAAAATCGAAACTGATCTGGTTCACGTCGAAAACAAAATTTTGGGTGAAGCCATGGGGGGGCGCGCCTGATGGCGACTGAACACGTCCATGTTGCAAGAACCCTGATGGATCATTTACCCATTCTGGTGGTGCTGGTGCCGTTTCTGGCGGCCCCCTTAACGGTGCTGCTCGGCTCACGTCGTCTGGCGTGGCCCATTGCTTTTGTGGCCAGCCTGACCTCGTTCCTGATTTCGATCAGGTTGTTGTTGCAGGTGATTGATGGTGGAGTGATTTCCTATCACATCGGTGGATGGGTCCCGCCTTTGGGTATTGAATACCGGATAGATGCGGCCAATGCGTTTGTGTTGCTGCTGGTCTCGGCGATTGGCACCATCGTGATGCCCTATACCGTGCAAAGCATCAAATCCGAGATATCCGAGCGACACCAAACGCTGTTCTATACCATGTATCTGCTGTGTTTCACGGGCCTGTTGGGCGTGGTGGCAACGGGGGATGCGTTCAACGTCTTTGTGTTCCTCGAAATTTCGTCGCTGTCGACTTACGTGCTGGTGGCCATGGGAGCCAAAGCCGACAAGCGCGCCCTGACGGCGGCCTATGATTACCTGATTATGGGCACAATCGGCGCGACGTTTTTCGTCATCGGCATCGGGTTCCTATATGCAGGTACTGGCACGCTGAATATGGCCGATATTGCCGCTCATATTTCGGCGAAGGGCGCGGACCGTACGGTTGAAACCGCCTTTGCGTTTATCATGGTTGGGATGGGCCTAAAGGTGGCGATTTACCCGCTGCATCTGTGGTTGCCCAACGCCTACACCTATGCCCCCTCTGCCGTGACATCCTTTCTGGCCGCCACCGCAACCAAAGTCGCGATCTATGTGTTGATACGGTTCATGTTTTCGGTGTTCCAGCCCAATTTCCTGTTTGAAATGAACGCGGTCAAAGGCATCATGATGCCGCTGGCGCTGGTGGCGATGTTTGCGGCATCCCTGATTGCGGTGTTCCAGTCCGACCTGAAACGCATGTTGGCCTATTCCAGCATCGCGCAAATCGGCTACATCCTGCTGGGCATCGGCCTATTGTCCGCTACCGGTCTGTCCGGCGCTATCGTGCATTTGTTCAATCACGGCATTACAAAGGCCGCCCTGTTCATGGGCGTCGGCGCATTGGTGTTGCAAAGCGGTAGCTCTTTCTATGCACGGATTGAAGGCATGGGCAAAGTCATGCCATGGACCAGTTTTGCAATCGTGATTGCGGGTCTGTCGCTGATTGGTGTGCCGGGAACCGCCGGGTTCATCAGCAAATGGGTGCTGGTGCAGGCCGCGATCGAACAAGGCTGGTGGTGGATTGCACTGGCAGTTGTCGCATCGTCCTTGCTGGCGATCATCTACGTGTGGCGGGTGATCGAGGTGCTTTATATGAAGCAACCTGTTGACGCGACGCGACGCGAGGCCCCGCTGTCGATGCTGATCCCGATGTGGATCATGGCGCTCTCGACCATCTGGTTTGGGCTAGACACCGACCTGACCATGTCTGCGGCGCGTGCTGCCGCTGACGGGTTGCTAAACGGATTTGTGACAGGAGGAGCGTCTGTTGGACACTAACACCGCCATCCTACTGACCATGCTGATCCCTGCCGCTGCCGCCATAGGCAACCTGCTGCTGCGCAACTTTGCTAATTTGCGCGACGGTATGACGTTGGGCGCGGCGATTGCGACGTTCCTCACCGTGCTGGTGATCCTGACCAATGTGGGCAATGGCACAACGCAACCGCTGGTTCTATTCGAGGTATTCCCCGGTCTGGACATTGCCTTCAATGTCGAACCGTTGGGCCTGATGTTCGCCATCATCGCCTCGGGTCTGTGGATCCTGACGCACATCTATGGTGTAGGCTATATGCGCGGCAATAACGAGGACAACCACACGCGGTTCTTCGCCAGCTTTTCACTGGCGATTGCCGCCGTGATGGGGTTGGCGTTTTCTGCCAACATGTTCACCCTGTTCCTGTTTTATGAAATACTGACGCTGTCGACCTACCCGCTGGTCGCCCACAAAGGCACCCCCGAGGCCATTCGCGGGGCGCGCACTTATCTGGGCATCCTGATGGGCACCTCGATTGGCCTATTGCTAGTTGCGGTGATCTGGACCTACACCCTCACCGGAACGCTGGACTTCACCCAAGGCGGCATCCTGCGGGGCCATATCGCCGGACCGATGGTCGCCGTGTTGCTGGGCTTATACGCATTCGGAATTGGCAAGGCAGCACTGATGCCGTTCCACCGCTGGCTACCCGCCGCGATGGTTGCGCCCACCCCCGTAAGCGCGTTGTTGCACGCCGTGGCCGTGGTCAAAGCTGGTGTGTTCACCATGCTAAAGGTCGGCATCTACATCTTCGGCATTGATTTTCTGGCTGAAACCGGTGCGTCCGAATGGTTGATGTGGCTGGCGGCCTATACCATCATCGCAGCGTCTGTCGTGGCGATGACCAAAGACAACCTGAAAGCGCGGCTGGCCTATTCCACCATTAGCCAACTGTCATATATCACGCTGGGCATGGCACTGGCCACCTCGATGGGCGCGCTGGGGGGCGGTATGCATATTGCCATGCACGCGATGGGCAAGATCACTTTGTTCATGTGCGCGGGGTCGATTTATGTGGCGACGCACAAGATAAACATCAGCCAGATGAACGGGCTGGGGCGGATCATGCCGATCACTTATGGTGCGTTCCTGATCGGGGCGCTGTCGATCATCGGGTTGCCACCACTGGGCGGATCATGGAGCAAATGGCTGCTGATCGTCGGGGCCGCAGATGCGGGCCAGCAAATCATGATCGCGGTGCTGATGCTCAGTTCACTTTTGAACGTCGCCTACCTGTTGTCCATTGTCGGGCGCGGTTTCTTTTGGCCCGCCGAGGCCGATGCTGCACCTGTCAAAATCGCTGAATCCCCCGTGTTGGTCTGGCTGCCACCTGCCGTCACGGCCTTCGGCTGTCTGGTTCTATTTTTCTACGCCACAGACATCAGGGATTTCCTGATGCCCATTGTTGGAGGCACCCCATGAGCGATCACATGACTGACGCGCCTGATGTGGGAGAGAGCAAAACCGCCTACGGCAAGCGGTTGCAAAAAGAAGGCCGGCGCGAGTTGTATATCCGCAAAGCACTGCGGACGCATTTCGGCCTGACCATTGATGAGACGATCCGCCAATGCAAAGAACTGCCAAAAGCCCGGCTTTTGGAACTCAAAGAGCTGCGCAAACGGTTTCCCGACCTGAACGAGAACCGGCTGGCGTGGAAGATATCCAAAACACTGACGATCCCCAAGGAAGATGCTCTTAAGTGGGCGCAAACCCTGACCGCCAAAGAAGGAAACGCCTAGCCATGTCAAAGCGTGAAACCGACCCTGCCAAACTGCCTGCCCTTGGGCGGATGCTGTTGTGGGTCGACAAGTCAGGCAGCGCGACCAAGATCACTTGGGCGCTGGCCGTGGCTTGTGGGCTGCTGTTTTTGGCCGATTTCACTTTTGAGAAACATGGGCACTTTGACGTTGAAAACCTGCCCGGGTTTTTCGGTGCTTATGGTTTTGTAATGTTCACCGGATTGATTTTGGCCGCCAAGGGTTTACGCGTCCTGATCAAACGGCGCGAGGATTTCTACGGCGACAAAGCTGTGGACCGCGAAGACTACCCCGATGCTGGATTGGAAAAGGTCGATCACGATGTTTGACCAAATCCCCACAGCCTTTTTGTTCTTTGCCGGCGCAATTGCGCTGTTCGCCCTGCCCCAAGGCCGTTTACGTGGCGCGTTGCTGTTGATCGTGCCGGTCATCGCGGCGTGGCAGGTTTGGGGTTTGGAGCTTGGCTCCAGCCACACGGTGTCCTTCTTCAACTTTGAGCTGGAACTCATGCGGGTCGACAAGCTGTCGCGTATATTCGGTGTGATCTTTTGCCTCGCGGCCTTTTTGGGCAACCTTTTTGCATGGCACGTGCGCGATACGGTGCAGCAGGTTGCAGCTTTGCTCTACGCAGGGTCGGCCATTGGTGCCGTGTTTGCGGGCGATCTAATCACCTTGTTTTTCTATTGGGAAGGCACGGCCATTGCCTCGGTGTTCCTGATCTGGGCGCGCCGGACCGAGGGCGCGTTTCACACTGGAATGCGTTATCTGATCATCCAGATCGCATCGGGTGTAATCCTGATTGCGGGTGTGGCGCTATACTATCGTGACACCGGATCAATTGCCTTTGAAAACATGACGCTGGGCTCGCTTGGCACTTGGCTGATCTTCCTGTCTTTCGGCATCAAAGCCGCCTTCCCCCTGCTGCACAACTGGTTGCAAGACAGCTATCCAGCCGCCACCATCACCGGCACCGTGATCCTGTCGGCCTTTACCACCAAACTGGCGATCTACGCCTTGGCGCGCGGGTTCGCGGGCACCGAAATACTGATTTACATCGGGGTGGTCATGACCCTGTTTCCGATCTTTTTCGCCGAGATCGAAAACGATCTGCGCCGCGTGCTGGCCTATAGTTTGAACAACCAGCTGGGGTTCATGGTGGTTGGTATCGGCATCGGCAGCGAAATGGCGTTAAACGGCACAGCATCCCATGCATTCGCGCACATCCTTTATAAGGCATTGTTGTTCATGTCCGTGGGCGCTGTGATGTTTCGCACCGGCACCTCCAAGGCGTCGGAACTGGGCGGGCTATACCGCACCATGCCCAAAACCGCGATGTTCTGTCTGGTTGGGGCGGCGTCGATTTCGGCCTTCCCGCTGTTCTCAGGTTTTGTGACCAAATCTATCATTCTGGACGAGGCCGCCGCAGGCCACATGTATATCGTATGGCTGGCGCTGGTGTTTGCCTCGGCTGGCGTGTTGTCCCACTCTGGCATCAAAATTCCGTTCTTTATGTTCTTTGCCCACGACAGTGGCATGCGCCCCAAAGAGGCCCCAACCCATATGCTGCTGGCAATGGGGATCACCGCAGCCCTTTGTATCGCCATCGGCGTCTACCCTGCCCCGCTTTATGCGTTGCTGCCGTATGAGGTGGATTTCACCCCCTACACCACCAGCCATGTGGTTGGGCAGTTGCAACTGCTGCTGTTCGCCCTCTTGGCCTTTGCGATCCTGATGCGCACGGGGATTCATCCGCCCGAAGTGCGCGCGGTCAACCTTGATACAGACTGGTCTTACCGCTGGTTGCTACCGCGTATGATCCGCAAAATCGCGGGCGTGGTGGCGGCCCTCTGGAATGGCATTTTGTCGTTCCTGACCCAGCGCCTGAAAAACATCATCGCGGGGCTTTATCATTCGCACGGACCAGAAGGGCGTATGGCGAGTACATGGCCAACTGGCGCAATGGTGATCTGGCTTTCTGTGTTGTTGGGCGCAACGTTGATCGTAAGTTTCTTTGGATAATTATCCATAAAATCGAAACAATGCCGATCACTTCACTGGTAATTCGCCGCCATTGTTCACATATTTGCTGTAATACGCCAGTTTTTGGCAAACATTCATGGAGTCTCGGGGGATTCTGGGACATAATATCGCCGTAAAGCCAAAATATAGTGGCTGTTAACCAAAACCCGCTAAGGGTAACGGCAACAAGAGGCAGCGCCGGGGCTAAAATGCTCGAGTTTTTAAACGTAAGTAAGTCTTTTTGGACAGGTACGCAGCGCAAGGTCATCCTTGATCGCGCCTCTTTTCGTGTGGAACTGGGCAACTCGATTGGCATTCTGGCCAAAAACGGCACTGGTAAAACCACAATCATCAATATGATGGCGGGGTTAGAGAAGCCGGATGAGGGCCAGATCATCAAAACTTGTCGGGTTTCGTTTCCGCTAGGTTTTATGGGTGGCGTCATCAGTAAACTGTCTGCAATGGAAAATTCGCGCTATATTGCGCGGCTATATGGGCTTGACCCCGATTATATCGAGGCCTTCTGCCGGTGGCTGTGCGGGCTGGAGGAATATTTTGATATGCCGGTGGGCACCTACAGCCAAGGCATGCGCTCACGCTTTAGCTTTTCGTTGATGCTGGCGCTGGATTTCGACCTCTATTTGATAGATGAGGGGATGCCGTCGACAACCGATACGGAATTCAATAAAAAGGCAGGGGATATCCTAAAGGAGCGCCTGCAAACGACAACCGTACTGATCGTTTCACATGATCCTGCCGTGCTGGAAAAATTCTGTCGCTCAGCAGCTGTGTTGCGTGATGGCAAGCTGCACATGTTCAACACCCTGGAAGAGGCGAAGCAACTTTATGACTACGAAGCCTAAAGCCAAAAAGTACCGTATCCGACGCAGCGGCTCACTGAGTGCGGCCCCCGGTGTGGCTGCCAATACGACTGCAAGTGCGGCCCAAACAGCGGCCCAACACACGCCGCAGGTGGTCAATGGTGATGTGTCCGATGCCCGCGAGGTTGCAACCGAACAAAGCATTGATGACATCCGCAAAGAGGGTTTGACGGGGCGTCAGTTGCGCATGGCAAGACGAGTAGCGCAAAAGCACGGGCTGGCCCCAACATCGGATTTTGATGCGGTCCGCCTGCTGCGCGGCAAAGGCGTTGATCCATTCCAGCGTGCCAATGTGCTGGAATTGGTCACAACAGACAGTCGAGAACCGGCTGCAACCAAGGTGCAACTGCCTCAAACCGTTCCAACAGGGGACGCCAATCTGCCCTCAACCGAGGTGGATAGCGCGGGCGTACGCGCCCAGGAGATCATCAATATTCAGCGCGACATCGCCAAACGGCGTCGCCGCAAACTGACCTTGTTGTTGTCGCGTTTGTTGTTCTTTGTGCTGCTGCCCACGTTGATGGTCGGCTATTACTACTATGTCATCGCTACCCCGATGTACGCCACCAAATCCCAGTTTGTGATTCAAAAGGCCGACAACCAGGGCGGCAGCGGCGGGCTTGGCGGTTTGTTTGGTGGTACGGGTCTTGCAACATCACAGGATTCAATTGCTGTTCAAAGCTATCTGCAATCGCGGGCGGCAATGCTGCGCCTTGACCAAGATCACGGTTTTAAGGCGCATTTTTCGCAAGACTGGATTGACGCGATTCAGCGTATCGATACGGACGCCACTAATGAGGCGGCGTATAAGCTATATGAGCGTCGCGTTAAGATCAGTTATGATCCGACCGAGGGCATTATCAAAATGGAAGTTGTGGCGGCTGACCCTAATGTTAGCACGACCTACTCCAACGCCCTAATTTCATACGCAGAAGAGCAAGTCGACCATATGACGGCCCGTTTGCGTGATGACCAGATGAGGGGCGCTCAGGAGATTTTCACTCAAGCCGAGGCACAAATGCTGGAGGCGCAACAAGTCGTTCTAAGGCTTCAAAAGGAATCCAGTGTGTTGAGCATTGATGTTGAAGTCGGGTTGTTATCCGGCCAAATTCAACAGTTGGAATTGTTGCAAACCCAAGACAAGCTTACCTTGGTAGAGCTAAAATCCAATGCGCGGCCCAACAAAACCAAGGTCAATCAAATTGAGGGCCGGCTCGCAGCCCGCGCAGATGCGATTGCAGATCTGCGGTCGCAATTGACCCAAGGGTCCGAAGGGTCTGAATCTGTTGCCGTTATCGGTGCGAAATTGGCGATTGCGCAGATCAACCTTGAGACCAGAACCATGATGATGCAGCAAGCCTTGCAACAGATGGACACGGCACAAGTGGAGGCCAACCGCCAAACCCGCTATCTTTCGCTGGGAGTTAGTCCAACCCCTCCCGATGAGGCCACCTATCCGCGCAAATTTGAGAACACCATATTGGCGTTTTTGATCTTTGCAGGGGCTTATCTCATGATGTCATTGACAGCGTCGATCTTGCGTGAGCAAGTCTCGTCCTAAGCAATCAGTATCCATATTAAAAGTGAGACAACGCTGTGAAAAAACCAATCCAACAGGTCCGTGAAAACACGTGGGAATTTCTGCGCGATCCGATGATCACCCCGACAGGGTTTCGCGAATATGACGCGCGCTGGAAATATCCTGACGACATTAACCTGGCCGGGATTACAGCACTTGGTCTGGGTCTGGGCACGCAAATGCGCAAACGCGGGATCGAGCCGGTGATCGCGGTTGGTAATGATTATCGCGATTATTCCCTGTCGATCAAAAATGCGCTGGTGTTGGGTCTGATGCAGGCTGGTATCCACGTCAAAGACATTGGCCCTGCCCTATCACCAATGGCCTATTTCGCCCAGTTCCATCTGGATGCGCCCGCTGTGGCGATGGTCACGGCCAGCCACAACCCGAACGGCTGGACCGGCGTAAAAATGGGCTTTGAGCGCCCGCTGACCCACGGGCCTGATGAAATGGACGAGCTGCGCGATATCGTGCTTGGGGGCCATGGTCAGGCCCATGAGGGCGGCAGATACGAATTTGTTGAGGGGGTGAAAGAGGCCTATCTCGACGATCTGGTGGGCGATTTCAAAATGACCCGCGCGCTCAAGGTGGTTTGCGCCACCGGCAACGGCACCGCTTCTGCCTTTGCCCCCGAATTGTTCAAACGCATCGGCGTTGAGGTCGTGCCGTCCCACAACGAGCTGGACTACACCTTCCCGCATTATAACCCGAACCCCGAAGCCATGGAAATGCTGCACGACATGTCTGCATCAGTTATGGCTTCCGGCGCTGATCTGGCGCTTGGGTTTGATGGCGATGGTGATCGTTGCGGCGTGGTTGATGACACTGGTGATGAGATTTTCGCCGATAAGGTTGGCGTCATCATGGCACGTGATTTTGCCAAACTTTATCCGAACTCAACCTTTGTGGCGGATGTCAAATCAACCGGCCTGTTTGCCTCGGACCCTGAATTGCAAAAATACGGTGCCAAGGCCGATTACTGGAAAACCGGTCACAGCCACATGAAGCGCCGCGTCAAAGAAATTGGCGCATTGGCTGGTTTTGAAAAATCCGGCCACTACTTTTTGGCAGAACCGATTGGCCGTGGCTATGATTGCGGCATGCGCGTGGCGGTCGAAATCTGCAAATTGCTCGATCGCAACCCTAACAAATCAATGTCCGATTTGAACCGTGCGCTGCCAGAAACATTCGCCACGCCGACCATGTCGCCCTACTGCGGCGACACCGAAAAATACGACGTGCTGGAACGGTTGGTCGCCAAACTGGTGCAGATGCACGAAGAGGGTGGCACCATCGCAGGACGCAAAATTGCGCAGGTTGTCACCGTCAATGGCGCACGGGTTATTCTGGAGAATGGCGCGTGGGGTTTGGTGCGGGCATCAAGCAACACACCCAATTTGGTAGTGGTTTGCGAAAGCCCCGAAAGCGACACGGAAATGCGGGCCATTTTCAAAGATATTGACGCTGTGATCCGGACCGAGCCCAGCGTAGGCGACTACGACCAAAGTATCTGACGTGTCAAAATAGAAATTGCCCCGCCAATTGCGCGGGGCGCATTTCACGCCTCTTAATGCTCTAAATCACGGTCTGACGCGGTGGCTCGGGCCATTCGTGTTTTCATGTCTGACTTGTGTGCGCCGGGCAGGTGATACACAAACAACATCCCCTGAGTAGGCTTCACGCCAGACATATCCGGGATTGCATGTATTTGGTCCATAGGCCCCAGCCGGATTGACCCGCGAACCTGCTACGGCATTTTCATGGGCAGCAGTAGAGCGTCTATTTGGGCGCACACACACATGGTCTCCCGGGATTGCATCACGCCAAACATATCCGTCTTTACAGGTGTCTGGACCGTACGGCAGTGCCGGTTCTGGCGCAGGTGCCGGTGATGACGGTGACCCTGCCAATACGCCCCCGAGGATTGCGCCAAAAATTGCCGCAGCAACCGCATCATCCGACCCACTGCGACGTGGGCGTGTCTCAGCCCTTTCGCTTGAAACCAGATATCTGCCGCTGACCCACCCATCATGGCCAGAGTGCTGGATATGGCACCAATTCCCGCGACATTCGGTAATTTCCACACCCTCTCTGGAATAAAGCGTATCAACTTTGCGGTAGCTTGTTCCGGGTGCAGAGCGCACGTTTACGGCAGATCTTGCTGCAGCCTCGACCGCTGCGCCGTGTCAACTGTTGCGGCAAGTCCAATGCCTGCTGCAACGAATACTGAGATAAAGTTCGAGAGTTTCATGGTAATAATCCTTCGCTATGAAATATTATTGCGTCCCCTCCACATCATTGGTTTCCAACACCGTGACTGAAAACACTCGGTGCCAATTTCGGATTTGAAACAAGTCATGAATACCGGACTGGCATTGTTGGGGCAGCACGGCTAGGGTGACCCCAAATTTTCAATGGACGGATTTTCAAGATGCGCCTGATTAATAGCCTACTGATACTCTTGCTGTTGTCCTTCCCCGCAAATTCCCAAGACGGCGGTGAAGCCCAACCAACCGGCACAATCGAGGTCGAGGACAGCGCCCAGCAAGACGCTGCAATCGCGGTGCGTATCCGCGATATTCTGGGTGAATTGGACGGGTATGACGATGTTACCGTCACCGTTTCATCGGGGATCGTTTCGCTCAAGGGCAGCGCACTGGATCAAGCCACAATCGATCGTTTGGGCGAATTGGTCAGCCGTGTCGAGGGCGTGGTCACGATTGAAAATAGTGTCACGGAAACCACCGATCTGGTTGAACGCCTGAACCCCGCCGTCGAACGGTTCAAAACCCGTATTCAGCAAGCCATTGCCTTCGTTCCCTTGGCGCTGGTCGCGCTTGTGGTGTTCGCACTGATCGTTTTTATCGGATTTTTCGTAGCACGGCAAAAACGACCGTGGGACCAGATCGCACCGAACGCCTTTATCGCTGATATTTACCGACAGGTGATCCGCGTTGGCGCAGTCATCGCTGCTGTCGTTGTCTCACTTGATATCATCGGGGCCACGGCACTGCTGTCGACTATTTTGGGGGCCGCCGGCATCATCGGCTTGGCCATCGGGTTCGCTGTGCGCGACACGGTCGAAAACTTTATCGCTTCAATTCTTTTGTCGATGCGCCAGCCGTTTCGTCCTAATGATCTGATTGAAATCAACGGAGATTTGGGCAAAGTGATCCGCCTAACATCGCGTGCAACGATTTTGTTGTCGCTCGACGGCAACCACATCCGCATTCCCAACGCGACCGTATTCAAAAGCCGCATCATCAACTACTCTCGAAACCGGACGCGGCGCTTTCATTTTGATCAAACCGTCGACATTAACAAAGGGCTGAAACAACAACGGCGCATCGTGCTGGACCGGTTAGAATCATTGCCCTTTGTGATGGACACCCCTGCCCCCAGTGTCTGGATCGAATCCGCTAATAAAGACACGGCCACCCTGCGCCTGTCGGCTTGGCTGGATCAACGGGAATCCGACCTGTCATTGGCCCGCGGTGAAGCGATCCGCAACATTCGGGAAGCCCTGCTTGAGGCGCCCAAAAAACCTGTCACATCGACAAAGTCACCGATCAAAGACAATAGGCCCTGCGATTTGCCTGGATCCGACAGAGATGATACGGTTGAAAACGTCGGAATCTCAAACGATCAAGATTTGGAGCGCATGATCGACGCTGAACGCAATGATACAGGGGCCAGTGATCTACTGAACCACGACGCGCAAGAAGAATAGCTGGGAAGGATGTGAAATTTTTCCACTTTCGGGGCTTGAAGAGTCTCGCGGAGCATCGTATCTACCCGCTTAGTTGGGACGTGGCCTAGTGGTAGGGCAACGCTTTTTGGTAGCGCAGATCGTAGGTTCGAATCCTACCGTCCCAGCCAACACCTTTCGAACAGTTGAATAAGGTTCTCCTTGGCCCAGTGATGGCCAGAATACCCCAAAAGTGCCCGTGTTATTAGTTGTTATTTCCCCAGATTATCAGGATCAAATGTACCCGCTGGTAATGACGCCCCGAGTTTAAAGTTTGACCAATCCATCCGTGTTATGCGTCCGGAAATATTATTGACCATACGAGAGCGGGCAATCCGCCAGTATTTGCCGCTAACCTGAACGAATTTGGTTACATAAAAGGACTTTATCATTTGCCCATTCGCGGCGTAATAATCAACCCGATATACCAGAAACCTGTCTCGGCTCACCCACATGACACTGCGGGCATAGGCAGATTGTCCCGCAGTTTTGGCAACACGCTGCACCAAATCACAGGTGCGGCTGGCCGTTTTCGAGCACTGATCTGTGCCCACATGATCGTAGGTATATTTGTCAATCGACGAGCTAGTCAGATCTTCATAGGTAAATTCCGAACCCAAAAAGCTGTTGCGGGCACTGCCGCCGGAGATACGGCGCAATTTGTTCAGGCTTGGCAGGTAAATCCACTGTAGGTCGCCCTGATTTTGGCTGCCTTTGGTCAAAAGCTTGGTGCCCGCAATATCTGCTGGATGCTGGAACTCGAGCAAGAAAGTGTTCACCCCTCTGCGCCCTTCTTTACTGGCTGCGGTAAACCTGCGCACGGTACTGTGCCCGCCCGCGTCCTGCAGGGTCATTGTACCACTGGATACAGCTGTGTTGTAGCCTTTGTAATGCTTATTCATGGCCTCTACGATCGCCAGCCCCTTGGCCTGCGATTGAGCATCAGCCCATAGCGGACCAGTCGGAACAAACAATGCAGACCCGATTGCGAGAGCCAGAATGCCAATTGTTACATGCCGCCCGGTTTTGCTTGGGCGGATTTTATCGGCGACCAGCAGAACTGCGGGGAAATAAAACAGATCGAGCACCAAAGCGAAAACAAGGGTAAGGGCGACCATCAAACCTTGTGTCACACTGAGTTGAAAATGCGAAAGCGACTGCAATAGAAAACAGCCGACGAGCACAACGGTCGTGGTCGTCAGGGCAATGGCAGATTTGTTCATACTATATCCAATCGCGCCTTCTGGCGTTTTCCCATCGCGACGTGCGACGACATATTTTGCAAGAATGTGAATTGTATCATCCACAATAATCCCCAGCGCCACAGCAAAGGTTGTGACTGCGGCCATATCGAGCGTTCCAAATAATACCCCCCATATCCCGTAGATCAACATTAGTGGCAGCGCGTTCGGAATGACTGCCAACAAGCCATACCGCAAAGACCGGAAGGCCATAGAAACCACAAGCAGAATTGCCATCATTACAAACCCCGCTGCAACCATCATCGAATAGAGATTATCCTGCATGATTTGCGCAAACATCAGCGGAACCGAACTGCCTGTCCGCACCACGCCTGCACGTTGCGCTTGCAGCCAGCTACGGGCTTTTTTCTCAAAAGCCAAAAATTCCTTATTATCAATATTGTGCAGACTCAAAACAACGCGGGTTTGGCTTTTGCCGATACTCAGCAACGCATTCAGGCTGCGCGACGACGGGACCGAAATTTCACGCAAAAACAACAATTGCGCGGCCTCTTTCTGGGATTCAGGCAGGTCGTAAAAATCCGGATTATTCTGGTTGGCGGCCTGTCTGGCCTGCTTTAGCATATCCAGATAGGAATAGACGTGATCGACTTCGGGCTGGTCCAGCAACCAGTCGGAAAAGGCCTCAATCAACGTCATGAATTCAGGGTCCAGCGCACCATTCTCGCCTTTGGCATCAAGGTTGAACGTAATGTTTTTGAAGCCTTGCAATTTGCCCGAACTGATATCGACTGACTGGCGAAATTCCAGTTTTTCGTCAAACCATTTCAGTGAATCATCATTGATGTCGTTTCGCAGCGCAAATAGCCCGATCACGATACAGAACGCGCTGCCCATCAGCACTTTGCCACCCGGCTGTTTGACGGCTAGGCGCGCGATATAGGCCGGATATCTGAACGCGCTTTCGCTTAGCCCCTTATAGCCCGAGAACAGCAATACCAGCGTGGGCAATAACAATACCGTTGTCGTGAAATCAAAAACCACACCCGCCGCGATGAAAAGCCCAAGCTGCTGCACCGGAGGGGATGGCGAAAAGAACAGCGCCATAAAGCCGATGAATGTGGTCAGGCTGGTCAGGGATATCGGCACAAGGTTTAGCTTTAGGGCTTGTAGCATGGCCCTTGATTTCTCTTGGCCGGTTTTGATGTTGGCCAGAAAGGCCGACAATAAATGGATGCTGTCGGCCACCGACAATGTGGCAATGGTGATTATACCCGAAACCGTCATAACATTAAGCGCCACATGGAAATACCCCAGCAGAGCACAGGTTACGACGACATTAATGATCACAGTCAGGATTGTCAGAAATGAGCACACCAGCGAGCGAAAAACCAGCCATAGCAATACCAATACAAACAGCCCGACCAGTGGCACAATCAATTTCACATCCTTGATGACAGCCTCAACCATGGCATAATCAAACATCAGCAAACCGCTTAGCATAATGCGGTATGACGGAGCCCGCTCCAACAGTCGGTTGCGAATAGCATCGGCTTGGGATTGCATCAAAATCAGCGCGTCGGAACGGTCTTGAGAAATTGAAAATGTGGTGACAACCACGGCCAAAGTTCCGTCCTCTGAAACCAACCGCCCAACCAGCGCATCATTTGTCAGGGCCAGTGCGCGAATTTCTGCAGGGTCAAATGGCCCGATATCAGGGATCAGGTTTCCCCCACTCAGCAAATCATCATCCACCTGGATGCGCTGGAAGGTCGAAATTGATTCAGCATCAAATGCATCCGTCATTTCCAGTGATGCATGGGTCAGGTCGCGCAATAGCGTAAGACCCTGATGCGTGAATAAATCTTTGCCCTTAGGCGCGACCAGCAGAAAAGCCATGCTGTCTTCGCCCGCTTGATAGGTGGTATCAATGCGCTCCAATTCCTGCAAATAGGGATTGTCTTCATTCACAAAAATTTTGTAATGCGCATCATAGCCAAGGTTACGCAATCCGGGTAACAACAGCAAAAACAACAGGACAAAGCCAAATGCAAACCAATAGCGCCGACTAACCAATGCGGCACTTATCCGGTCAACGATGGGTGTCTTATCTTTCATTTTGCTATTTCTGCCGATTCCCTGATCCTGCCTTCGAATAACAAAACGGATCCATGCATTGTGGTTTCTAGCTGGGATAAATGCCGCGTTAATACGGCCGCTATTTTGGCCTGACTATCATCAGAAGTATCAAAAACTTTCTTTTGGTTAAACAGTTTTTGAGAATGGCGGGCAAGCCATGTGTTATGTTGTTTATCATTCACAATGGTAGAGCCAAAAACAATGGTTCCCGGTGGGGCAATATTGCCAAGGGTCGCTAAGATCGGCTCCTTGTTCTCCAGTGGCCCCTTCATGCAATGCAGCAGATAATTCAGAGAAATTGAATGTACGGGACCAGAAATATGCGACAAACCGCTGGCAACATTCGTGCAAGTTGTACCGGGCAACAGGTCAGGGAAAAGCTGCTTTACCCAATCGATCGCAGACCCGCTGGCATCCACCAGATGCAAGGCCGTAAACGGCTGACGGCTGTGTTGCTTTTTTAAAAAATAGCCACTGCCCACACCAATGTCACAATGTTCAGATGTTGCAAGGCGGGCAAACATTTCTTCAATCACACGAGTGGGGCAGCGCCAGACAAACCGGTTGTTAAACCCCAAAACAAACATGTTATAAACGCGCAGGTTCTTTTTGCTGTAGTAATCAAAGCCCTGCACCGGCATTTTGCCGGGCTGTTCAATACGGGTCATTTTCTACCCCCATGTGCTGCTAAGTATTTCTGCAACAGCATTTTGCCAATGGAATGGGCATCACGGGCATTGCCTATATCAGTCGCCTGCATATCCAAATCCATGTCGCGCTGGAGTGACAGGCCCAGCTCCACCGTTGAAAGCGAATCCAGCCCTTGAGTGGAAAGATCGGTTTTGGGGTCAATCATCATGGGTTCAAGGGTCAGGATCGAGGCCGCGCATTCGATGACATAACGCACAAGCAAATCGAGCTGCTTATCAGCGGGCGTTTCGGCCAACTGTTTCACTATATCAATCTTGTTTTCCTTATTGTCATCCCCCAAAGATTCCGGATTGATAACAAAGCGCAATTTTTCGGGGATATTTTCAAAATGAATGTTCTGCATAAATTTCTGCCAGTCAAAATCAAAGAATCCAATCTGCGCAACCCCCATCGTGGTCGCATTCTGCATGGCCTTCATTGCATAATATCTAGGCACGAAATTCACGCCCAAGCGCTCGATTATAGCCTGCACATCAGGTTTGCCCCTTAAGTGCCCGATATCGGCAAAAGCCCCAAAATTAATCGACGTCGCCGGCAATCCTGTTAAGGCTCGATGTGTCGCCAGACCGTCAAGAAAAGCATTGGCCGCGCTATAACTACATTGCCCCACGCTGCCCAGCATCGAGGAAACAGAGGACAACATACAAAAACTAAACGGTTCGCGCCCGGCCAGAGCGCGCTGGATATTAAGCGCGCCCATGACTTTGGGGGCAATGACCTTGGCAAAGCTATTGTAATCCGTGGTTCTAATCGGCTGATCGGCATAAACACCGGAGGCAAGGAAAACGTCCACGTCCTCGGCAGCGCAAGTATAGTGCTGGTCAAACACCGCGTTAACCTGATCAAAATCGGTCACATCGCCCTGCTCATAGACCACCTTACCAATCCGGCAACCACCAAATTCATCCAGCATTTTCTGGACAGCAGGTGATTGGCGCGGAGACCGTCCGATGACCACCAGCTTGGAAATTGCAACTCTTGCAAAGGAACGCGAGATTTCAAGTCCAACACCGCTGGCCCCGCCAAACACAAACGCAACACGCTGGCCCAAGGGGTTGCGGAATTTGTTGGCTGTTGTCACGGGTTTGATCGACGGGTCCTGCATTGCGATCAGTATTTTGCCCAAATGGCGACCACTGGCCATTGTTCGCAAGGCCTGTCCAATATGCGCCCCGCGGTATATGCGAAACGGAATGGTCCGGTAGGCACCGGTTTTTATGTGCTGCATCACCTCGGCGGCCAAACCCTTCCAGACTTGCGGGTTACGTTTGCCCAATTCACCCATATCCACAATATGCACCGAAACATTGTGCCGCAGCTGGTATTGGTCGATCGACCTATGCTCGTAAATATCCCGTTTACCGATCTCGACAAATCGGCCAAAGGGGCGCAACACACGATAGCTCGCTGCCTGAAATTCACCCGAAAGCGAATTTAGCACAACATCCACCCCCGTCCCGCCAGTGTCGCGCATAATGCCTTCTTCAAAATCCGTGCTGCGGCTGTCATAAACGTAATCGGCCCCCCAATAGCGTACGATATCCTGTTTTGGATAACTGGCGGTGGCGTAAACGATTGCACCGTGGGCTTTGGCTACCTTGATCGCCGCCAGCCCCACGCCCCCGGCTGCCGCATGGATCAACACCCTGTCGCCCGGTTGAATACGCGCTTGATTGACCAGACTGAAATGCGCTGTCAAATACGCCACTGGCAATGTCGCGGCAGAATGCATTTTCAGGTTTTCGGGACATAGCAACACCTGATCCAGCGGCACGATCCGTTGGCTGGCCAGCAGGGCGTTGCCAACCAGCATGATTTTCTGGCCGATGAGTTTCGGGTCCACTCCCTCGCCCACCTGCTGGATAATGCCGGAACATTCATCCCCCAAATCAAGGTAGTCGCCGCCTTCCAGCGGATATTCGCCCTGAACTTTCATAATGTCGCGATAGTTCAAGGCCGCAAAGTAAATATCCACCTTAACCTCACCGGCCCCCGGCTGTTGGTCTTGCAGGCTCAGCATGCGTATATGATCAAAACTGCGAAGCTTGCCCATGCGCATTTCGTAGGGCGACACCCCGCCAGTCGTTTCCGCCTCCTGCAAGTTGGGAAACAGGGAGCTGCTGCGGCTGCGATCCGGCTGAATCAAAGAGGCATGTTTAAGCACCGGTTCCAGCAGTTTGCCCCCTCGAACAATTCTTTCTTCGGATGCAAAAGGGCGTGACAGCAGGTAACTGACCAGCGGCCACGCGGCGACAGGTTTAGCGGTGATGTCCAAATCAAAATAACGCAGTAAGGCGTTGGCATATTCTGCAATGATTGTCAGGAAAATGCCCTTATAGGGGGCGACAGCCATATTGCTGTCATCCGCCTCGGCTGCCGTACACCCTGCCGTTAGAACCGTTATCTGATGTGCCACGTCACGCTGTTCAACGACCGCTCTTAAAAACGCCAACACACTATACCATTGCTGGACAAGGCGAGGATCAAAATCTGCATTTTCGTCAAGCGCATGACCTTGGGCTTTGTGGCTAAGGCAAAGGCAAATTTGGCGCGGAACCTTACCTAATCCGGATACGATTTCAGCATAATCCGCATCATTTCCGTCGATCGGCAGACACAACTGGCTGATAAAACGGGGCTGATCGGCAAAATCAAAAACCGTGTCATGCCGATCCAGTTCCGTTGTCACATATACAGTCTGATCAATCGCGGCGGTGGCTGCTGATTTCTCTATCCAACGGTCTTCGGGTTTTTCATCGCCTGACATTATAGTAAGCAGCGGTGGCAATTCAACGGCTTTGGTCGCGAGATGAATTTGAGGTAGATAATCGAAATAAAGATGGTCAAGAGATGGCAGAAATTCGCGCGATACACATTGAAAACTGGGGCCGATTTGCTCCTGCAGCATTTCGTTCCACTGCGAAACCGAACTTAGCGGGCCTATTGAGCGGTCCGTTTGATCGGCTGCCGACCACCACTCGGGTGTGGCTCCAAAGATAAATTCCACCCAGTCGGGAACCCTGTTACTTTCCATCAGGGCGATCACGCCGCCCGGCTTTAGAATCCGGTTTATATACCCCAAAGACTGACGTAAGTGGGTTGCGGCATGAACAGAATTGGCCCCGATCACCAGATCGAATTGCTCATCTGCAATATTGGCAAATGCGTCAGGGCTATTGGCATCAAGAATATGATAGCTCAGATTCAGGCGCGGGAACCGTCGACTGGCTGTAGACAGGAAAATTTGTGACACATCCGTGAACCAGTAATCCGAGCAATGTTGGTTGATCAGGTGCGAGATAGAGGCCGTTGCCCCACCAGTGCCTGCACCGATTTCAAGCACTTTTATTTTGCGCCCGCGCGACTGGGCCACCATTTCGAACACACCGCTAAACAACGCATTCCCAAGGGACGTGCTCCCCGAGCCATAGTAAAACGCTTCCAGCATCGTGGTGTTGTTATTTGGCGAGATGGCCTCGAGAAGCGGCATTTTCCCAGTCAGGATATCAAACAAATGACGGCCTGTGCGCTGCACCAGATCCAATTCGATTGCGGCCTGTGGTAATTTTTCCAGCACCCGTGCCGAAATAAGTTCCGGGTCAACCAGTAGCAGATCGGTAGCAGGCGTAAAATCAAGATAGGTCGCCAGATTTTTGGGCTGAAAGCTGTTACAGTTCTTTAGAAACTTTTCCTTGTACCATTCAAAATGACGATCCCCGCCCATTTCCATCGGCGGTCCAAAGAGATGATCAATGCCTCTTGTCAGGCCCATCTGTTGGCGAAACCAGCAAAGGCTAACCAGATTCAAAGCATCCGTAAAATGCGGGTCTTCTTGCTCTAACAGATGATTTACATCCTCGAAAAGTTCGACAACGGTATTGCCCCAGCGGTTTTTCAGGCCTTGGCTTTCTGTCAACTTGCTGTCGGGTATATTCGCCTTAAGTATTTGATCCATAATTATTTATTCCGTCCAAATTTCTTTCAGTTAGCCATTGGATACCATAGGAATACTTGTCAAAATTGGCCTCTCCCCGTTCGCTGGAAATTTCCAGACCGAGGCTTTCAAACCGTTTGATATGCAGCACCGCTGCACCGGTTTCGTCATATATCGTCAAATCACCGATCGAATAGCGCAACGTATCGGCTGTCTTTTTGACGTGCACGGTAAACCGTTTTCCCCGCAATTTACGAAACAACTCAATTCTGCCAAACCGTACGGGCACAAAGGTAAAATGGGTCGCATCAATGCCAAAGTGATGTTCGCGATTAAGGTTGGTCGGGTGCAAGCAGGCATCCATAACGGCCGGATGGATAAAGAAATCGTCCAGATCGCACAGGGAAGAGGCATCAATATTGGCGACCACTTCGTTCGGCGTGGACCAGACTTCTTTGACCAGTTGCAAACGTCTATCGTATTGCAACTGGCTAAGCGCGCAATTGTCATAAATCAGATCGCCATGATACCAACTGGCCCCTGCCGATTTAACGTTCTCAGTATCCGCTAAGCGACCGCTGAATGCATCGGCCATAAAAGGCACATATGCCGCCCGGGCATTTCGTGCCCAGACATCATTGCTGCTATCAAGCCGTGAAAAAACCTCAAGCGTGTCAGTCACCGCATTTTGTTTTAAGCGAAACTGGATTGATTTGTGATTTCCCCCCAAAAACAGACCAGCCAGTATTTCCATATCAGCCAATGCCACATTTTCCGTCTGTTGCAGTTCGGTTGCGGCGGCGATGAACATCTCAAGAAAACCGGTGGCCGGAAATAACGGTGACTGGTTGAACAGGTGCTGTTCTATCATCGGGAAATGCTTGGCATCCGTGTTCAACAGCCACTCATTGGATGTGCCCGGCAGGCGCTGACCCAACAAGCGCGAAACCCGGGGTTGGGTGCGTAATTGCATGCTTTCGGCTGGCTCTAACCACAATCGCTGATTAACCCACGGGTATCTGGGCAATCGAACCAAGTGCATATCCGCGTGTTTGGGTTCGAAAATGTCCAGCCTTGCACCCGCATTGCGCTGCCATAACCGTCCTATGGCCCTGGCAACCGATTGCGCCTCGTTGTTTGTTGCACCGGTGGCTATAACCTCGGCATCGTGGTTGTTGTGCTGCAAACAATCCAGCGTTTGACCAACCAAGGTAGGGTTTGGCGAAATCTCGATAAAACTGTTGCAGCCGTCATTGGCGGCACAGTTAACCGCAGATGAGAACTGCACCGGATTGCGCAAGTTTTTCCACCAATAGGCTTTGTCCAGCTTATAACGCCGCTGCCCTGTCACAGTGGAGTAAAACGGGATTTTTGCACGCTGGGGGTCGAGATCGGCAAAGACATCATCAAAGCCATCTTTGCAGCCGTCAATTAGGGCAGTGTGAAAGGCATAGGGCATTGGCATTTCCCTACAAATCACCTTGTCCGCGCGTAGGGTTTTTCGCAGCTGTTTCACCACCTCTGCTGGGCCACCAACCGATAGCAGATCAGGGCTATTATAGGCACAAACCTCAATTTCCGGAAAAGCTTGCAGATGTTTTTCCTGCACATCTTGCGATGCTTTGACCACAAGCATTTTACCGGGTAGGGCCTTGCGCTCCACCAGTTGACCGCGCCGCACAGCCAGCGCCATTGCATCTCGCAGCGAAAAAACGCCAGCCACATAAGCAGCCGCGATTTCGCCAACCGAATGGCCGATAACCCCTGCCACTTGCACCCCGGCTTGCCTGATCAGCATTTCAGACAGGGCAATCTGGAACGCAACAATTGCAGGTTGGGCGAGAGACGTTTTTTCAACCACCCCTGCCAGTGCGGCGGTGCCTTGCATTTCCTCGTTTAGGCTAAATCCGGTCTCTTCGCGCACGACATCGTCACACTGCAGATACACCTCGCGAAATACCGCACTTGACTGCATGAGTCCTTGCCCCATGCCCAGCCACTGACTGCCTTGACCGGTGAAATAAAACACAGCTTTCGGGGCTTGCTCCCGCGCTTTGGTGACATTCTGAAGAGTCGGGGCATCGCCAGCTGTCTCAATGGTCGCCCTAAGCTGTGCGAGCAGATCATCTCGATCTTTCACCGCAAAACTCATGCGGAATTGCCGTTCGGTGCGCTTGCGTGCATAGGCCGACAAAATGGCCCTGAAATCGGTGTCATCCGCCAATAGCAGTGCCTCAGCATCCTTTATTGATTGCAACAAGTGGGCGTTGGATACGGCAGATAGGCACAAATGATAGTATGGTTGGGGTTCAAATACTGGGCTGGGCACCGACAACACTGGCGTCACAATATCGCTTGGGCCCAGTTGATGGATTTGCGCCCGAAGAGCTACATGCACATTGGCACCGCCAAACCCGAAACTGTTGACGCCGACAACCGAACCGGCCCCGAGGGGAAGGCACCCCTGCGCCACAGATATGCCCAGCTTGTCAAAATCAATATGTTTGGATGGCGTTTTAAAATGCAGATTTGTCGGGATTTCCCCGCGATCACAAACCAGCATCGCCTTAAACAAACCAAGAATCCCCGAGGCCGGTTCCATATGGCCAAAGTTGGTCTTGGCCGACCCAATGACCAGCTTGCCCTTGCGACTTCTTTGTTCCGCCACAGCGCTGATTGAATGTGCCTCGATCGCATCACCAACCAGCGTACCTGTTCCATGGGCCTCGAAATACCCCAGGTCATCCGGGTTGATATTGCGCTTGTTGTAGATGCTTTTGAGCAGAGCGGCCTGCGCGTCGCCACTGGGAACCGCCAGCCCGTTCGTTCGACCGTCCTGATTGGCAGCTGTTGCCTCGATAACTGCATAATTATGCATCCCGAGGTTTCGGGCCTGCTCCACGGGCATCATCAGAATGGCTCCGGCCCCTTCGGCCCGAACGAACCCGTCCGCCTCACCGGAGAATGCCCGGCAACGTCCCGTGGCCGACAAAATGCCCATCTTGGAAAAGGCAATTGTATTGCTCGGCCCCAGAATGCAGTTTACGCCCCCAGCAATTGCCATTGTGCTTTCACCGCTTGCGATGCTTTGCGCCGCCAGATGCACCGCCATCAGAGACGATGAACAGGCCGTATCAACACTCAGGCTGGGGCCGCTCAGATTAAGGCAATAGCTGACCCGGTTGGCAACGACCGAGTGGGCCATACCAGTGGCGCTGTAGATATCAGGATCATTCATCGTAAAGGGGCTATATTGCAACACGGCATAGTCCCAGGTGGAGACACCAAAAAAAACACCAACACGGCTCTGTTGCAACTGATCAACAGACATCCCCGCGTCCTCAATTGCTTCCAACGAGGTGATCAGCGCCAGCCGCTGCTGCGGATCCATGACCGCAGCTTCTCGGGGGGACAATCCAAATGCAACAGGATCAAACTGGTCGATACCATCAAGAAACCCACCCCATTTTGAAACTGAAGTGCCCTTTGCATCGCGATCCTGATGAAAATAAAGATCGTTATTCCAGCGATTTTGCGGAGTTTCTGTTACGTGATCGCGCCCATTTTTCAACACATCCCACAAGTCATCAAGGCTTTGAACGTTTTGCGGCATCCGCAGGCCACAGCCAATTAGCGCAATATGTTTTGTCATGTCTAATTTTACCAATTTCAGACCTCCTAAACAAGAAATGATTCAATTCTGAGCAAGGCATAGTGTCACGGGTCTTGGCGCACGGGTCGACCAAAGATCTGAGTATGCCCTACCCCAAAATTTGTTAAAGGCTGGCTTCAAACTCGACACGACCGAGTTCGGTCCCTCCGTTGAAAACCAGCGCATAAATCCCTTTGTTTCAAACGCATGGACGTTCCTGCGCGTTGCGCTTCCGGCCAAAGGCACCTTGGCCACGAAGTGCGAAAAGACCCCTGAGGCATCGGATCAGTTCATTATTCTGGCGCGCAGGGCGGCCAATGTCTGTGGCCCGAATACCCCATCATACGCCCCACGATACATCCCCTCTTGATGTAATAATCGTTGAATTTCGATGCGGGTTTGCTGGGTCAGCTTGTTGGCGTTTTGCAGCACTTGCTCTTTCGCCTGTGTGTCTCCCATTGCCAAGCCGATCATCAGGTTTGCCGCGGCTTCTTTGGGGTCATACGGCAGGCCTTGGCCACTGTCATAAAGAACGCCCAGATTTGTATTGGCGTTTGGGCTGCCAGCATTTGCGGCATTCTGAAACCAGCCCGCCGCCGCCTGCGGATTATAAGGCACGCCCTCCGCATATAGATGCATTCCAGCCGCAAAATGCATACCAGCGATACTGCCGGCTCGCCCGGCTTTTTCGAGCCATTGCAATGCTTTTTCGAAGTCCTGAGGTTCAGGTTTTCCCAACTTGTACATTGTCCCAACGAACGCCATTGCTTGGCCGCTGCCAAGTTCAGCCCCTGTCATCGCAGCCTCAAAAGCTTCGGGATACCTCTCGCCTTTGAAATACCCCCGTGCGATTTGAGCGTAAAATCGGCGCGTATCAGGCCATTGACTGATATCGTCCAAACATTCGGAAATGACCCGTTGCGCATCAAGGTCACCAAATTCGATGCTTATATTCGGATCTGGGCGATCAATATCATGCGCCGACGCGGCATAACGATCACAGTCTTGCACCACATAGGTCACCCGCACTGTGCGCTCCGATTGAACGCCCTCAGGTTGGGTTGGTTCGGTGGGCTGGCCGGATGGCACCGGTACAGGCTGTGCGGCCGCGCTTTGCGGCAGATAGCACTCCCAATGGCTCAGACAGCGCAAATCCTGAGTGAACTCAGGCGGCTCAGGCGTGTTGCGTGCGACTTCTGCCCATTTTGTTGCGGTTTCATCCGCCTGGCCCTCGTAGAATTCAGAAAGCGATCTCATCGCTGCACCATGCCCGGCTTCTGCCGCCCGCAGCCAGTATAGCTCGGCCTTTTGGTTGTCCTCGGGAATCAACCCATCTTCTCCGTCTAGATAGATATGGCCTAGAATGAACAACGCATTGGCGTGGTCATTTTGGGCGGCCTTTTCCAGCCATCGTACCATTTCAGTCATGCTTTTCGAAACCCCGACGCCATCTTCGTGCAAAATCGCCAACGTGAACATGGCGGTGGCATTGCCCTGCTCTGCCGATTTCCGGATCCATTCTGCGCCGACGCTCTCATCCAAGGGCACGCCCCGCCCCGTTGCATGGATCAGGCCAACACGGAATAGAGCATCAGAATTGCCATGCTCTGCTGCCAAAACCTGCCAATAAAGCGCCGCCGCGTCGTCGCGGTTGACCCCGCGACCAAAGCTAAGAAGCGCGCCCAGCTCAGTCATTGCCTCGGGATGCCCCATCTCGGCGGCGCGTCGGTACAGATCTGCAGCGCTTGCAAGATCAGCGGGCACTGCCGAATGCGCCAGTTCCCGGGCAGCCAAATAGAGGTTTAGCGCCTCTGGGGGGACTGGCGCGCTGTGGCCTCCTGTCAGGTTCTGCCCTGCCATCGGATCGACGGGTCGCGGGATAGGGTCCAGCGCGGTCGCCGCGTTGTCTTGGACCTCGATGCGCACGATGTAGCCGACCTGCGGCGTGCCAGAAGGTGCACCCTCGGGCATGGCGGTGACGGTTCCCCCCTCGGTGTTGGTCACTTTCCATTGGCTGTCTATCGCGACAGGCCCAAGACCAGGGATTTCGGCCAGCACTTGCACGCCATCGCCTACCGAAACACGGGTGCTGCTTGGCAGGACGATCTGGAGTTGTCCGTTGGCTGTCACGGCGCTTACCGTGCCATCAACGGTCTCCGCATGAGCGCCGCTTGCGAGCGCGAGAGCACATGCCAATGCCACGGATACTGTTGCAGTTGCTGTCCGGTTAAACATCAATTCGACCTTTCGTTCATCGTGCAAACGCACACCGTATTTGTTCGGCAACGCGCCGAGATAAAGTTAGATGATGGGGCTGGCTACGGGAGCTCTCTGCGCCCTCAGATGCCTGCGATTGGAACACCTGCCGGCAACCTCCTGAACACCATCTCATCCAAGAACGCGGCATCACTGTTTGCACCGCGAGGGATTCCCCTTGCTGTCCCATTGCGTGCAATAGGTGAACTCACCGTTCTGGTTGTAGTTGTAATCGAGAGCAGGTTTTCCTTTTGAATCATAGTCGGTGTGGCTGGATTTAACGCCGTTCGAATGCCATCGTGTTGAGCTGGCCTGTACGCCGTTTGTGTAGGTTACCAGTTCTGATCGATACGTGGTGCTCGTGCTCGAATTGCACAAATAAGTCGAACTTTCCTCTCTCTTTCCATTCACATAAATCTCTTTGCTGGTGAGGAACCTGCCACCGCAATCCGAATCACGAACATAGCCGAGCCAAACCCCATCGTATTCTCCATTCGAGTAGGGAATCTGGGTTCTTAAGGCACCGTCTTTGTAATAGGAACAGTCCAAATAGGTCTGGTCATCCGGGTTGTTGTTGGACTCAATTCTGTGTTTGCTACTGCTTGGATCTGCGTTGGGATCAGGGCATGCCTGCAACGCGATTTCCTGCTCGGCTTCCTTGAACACGGTGAGTTGCACCGCACTGCCGCGCAGCGCAAAGGTGCCGGCCGCAGGATTTACCGATTGTACGTTGCCCGCGGTTTGCCCGTCCTGCGCCGCGTCCCCGTCCTTGAGGGGCAGCACCTCAAAGAAATTGTCGGTACCGCGCAAGATATCCGCAGCATGCCCCGCGGGGATGCCGATGATTTCATATGGCACCTCTCTAAGGTCGCCAATTTCCTCTTTGAGCGGTGGGTAGACAAACAACGTGACAACCGTTCCTTTTGGCACCGGCCGTCCAGCGGCGGGCGTGGTGAAATGTACATTGCCCAGTTTGCTGCCTTCGGGCCGTTCCGGGCTAAGCTTGATAGAGCCGAGAACAAAATGGTCGCCATAGGCCGCCAGCGCAGCTCCTGCCTCCTTGGCGCTCATACCTTGCAATCTGGGCACGGCTTGCGCTGTGATCTTGGGCGGGCCATAGATCACCCGCTTCACCAGTCCGAACTTGAAGTGCTTGGCTGGATGGGCCGGGATGCTGGTGTAAACCATTCCCTCTTGGTCGGCCGAAGGTGCCGGTAAGCCGAGCGAAATATCGATCGCGGTAAACCCGGCTTTTTCCAGCACTTTTTGGGCGTCGATGGGTGTCATATTTCTGACAACAGGCACTTCGATCTTGGGGCGATCGCCATAGGTGGTCAAAATGACCGTCGTGCGCGCAGGCACTAAGTCATAGGTAAGCACCGAGGAGTGATAGACATAGTCAGGGTTCATATCAAACTCATGCGCAATCCCCTTGCGCTCGATCCGGGGTATTAGACCTGCGGCGCGCACCAACGCGGCGGCCTTTTTGTCACGAAGCCCGATCACGTCAGGCATTTCGACCATCTCGCCGGTTGTCGACGGCAGCGACGACTGGGAAACCGGTTTACCCCAAAGGTCGGAATAGAGTACGAATGCTTCGGCCAAACAGCGTTCATACCCGCGCTTGGCGACTGCCATATATGCGGTCCCGGCTTTGGCATCGGTATATAGCTGAAGAATTTCCTTGTCCTCGGGTGCAACCTCTGTGCTGTCGGCCATCGCGACTTGGCAACGCGCTTTGGCCTTTGAAATCAGCGTTTCCAATTGGGCAAGGTCTGGAACATCGCCTGAATCGCGAACACGCCAGCCACGCGTGCTGTCTGTGGCACCCCATTCCTTGCTGATTTCGCCCGAACACCATTTGGCCGATCCAAGCGCCTGCTCGATCTGCTCCAGCAGCGCCTTTACGTCCACTCCCAATGGGCCAGATCGGTGCGGTTTGAGAACATTGATTGCCCGCTCTGCACGCCCATTGATATGGCCGAGCAGGCTTGAGGCGCGGCGTTGGGCTGTTTCCATTGTGGTTTTGGCATTGGCAAAATCCGACTCGATCTGCGCAAGCTCCGCCGGTTGAATACCAGCCAAATTGCTGTCCATTTCAGCGAAACTATCGCGGATCATCGGCAGCGTCATGCCACCTACAAACGGGTTACGCCGCTCAGACGCGTTTCGAATAATTTGCTTGAACCCATCATGGGCTTTCGTGCCTATTTCCACCGCGCTGGCAGTCTGTGCCGCAGCATCCTGTGCGGTTTGCAGAAATTGCCGCGCGGTGGGTTTGTCCGGCGCGGTAGCGATGCTGTCTTTGGCCGTACAGGTGGCCTTAAAACCGTCCACGGCGTCGGCAACGGCACCATCGACAGTATCCCTAAGGACACGCGCCCTGGCCAGATCAGCGGCAAGTGCTGCTGCATCTACACGGCACTCTGGTATTCTATTAGCTGCCCTGCGGATGTCGGCACCGACGCTATCAAGTCTGCGCATCTCGTCGCGCGCCTTGATCGCACGGGCCTTGGCAGCTTGAAATTCACCACAAAGGGCAACGATCCCCGCACCGCCGTTGATGGCAGCATCGGCATCCCTTTTGCTGTCGGCCATAGCCTTGCGCGCGTCCGCCAGCAACTTGTCCAATTCCTCTTTGGTCAACGCCTCTTGAGCCAGTGTCGCCAACCGTTGCCCCAAGGCTTCCACAAAGGCATCGCTCGATTTTCCCACATCCGTCCGCGCAGCTTCAAGTTCGGCCCTAAGGGCGGCCTCAAGTCGGGCAATTTTCTTGGCGTGAAAATCAAGTATCCAAGATCGCGGCGTCTGACCGTCCTCGCGATAGGCTTCCAGCATCGGCAGCACGATCGTTTTCTGATCCAGCACGGCCTCCTTGATCAGACCCGCAAGTTGCCTTTCGGGGAATGCATAGCCGCCAAGGGTAGAGCAATCATTATAGGCCTCCAATGCGCGCGCCCTTTTTGCGCTGGGTCCGCCGCTTTGGGAGTCATAGGTCTTGACATATTTCTTCAAGCAATCTTCGTGATAATAGGCTGTGGTAATTTTTTGGGATATCTCAATGAAAGCTTGGGTATGGCGGATAGCTTCAATATAGGAGCGGCCCGGCGACATCCCGAAATCCTTAAAAACCCAGTTGATGACCCCGGCGATCGAATTTTCGGTAAAACTTTTTAGCTCGTTCTCGACCTGCGCCTTACCCAAAGCAAAGGCTTCATCGACATTCCCGAGCATATAGGCCGCACCGATATCCTTGAGCCCCCCAGCCCGCGAAACGAACGCCTTCCAGACATAGAGCGTTTGGTCCATGCCCTTGTCTTTCAGCACGTCACTGACAAGCTCGGCAAAGACCTTGGCTCCAACCCGCGGCATTTCCAGCTGCAACGCGGCGTAGTCGCCCGCACTGGCCTTACCCGCCATCCGCGCGAACCTTATCGGATCTTGACTCAGCGCCGTCGCCGCCATTTTGGCATATTTTGACGAATACTTGCGCCATGCATCTTCTTTCTCGGGGTGGTACACATCGTCAAGCAACTGGGCGAGCGTTTTGGACGCCTGTGCGTCGGCCTTCACCTTCGCCCCGATCCCTTGTTGCACCGCGACAAGCTCCTTGGCCAACAGTGCCAGAACCCTGTCCCGGTCCCCTTTTTTCAAAACCTCCCAGACCGCGCTTCCATTTGGCTCGGCATTGGCTTGTCCCATGGCACCAACCGTCAACATCAAGACGCACAGCATTGCCATCTGCAAAAGGCGTAGCAGTGTACCAATTGGTCGCCAAAGAACGATGGTTTGATTTTCTGACATAGTGCCAAACTTTCTCTAAATCGAGCAAGCAATGCTGCGCTACACGGCCCCTAGGAGACACTCATTCGACGACGCGAATCTGCGCGTCCCCAATTTCTGCTGCCTCCCAAAAGGCCTAATTAATATGGGGTTAAGTATGACGGGTTCGGGTTTTATGCGATATGATTTGCGTCAAATCGGAGAGCGTTTTCGCACGCTTTTACGTTAGGGAAGTCACTTAAAAAGCGCCCCTGTGCACCTGCGATGCCACGAACATTCAAATCTTCCGGGTATCAAATCTGTCTGATGTCGGCGCAGTTCTGTGACAGAGCCTATTCCACCAATGGCAACTGCCCACAGAATACGTGATACGATTTCATGTTGCTCAATCCCTGCGTTGGTTTGTCGCGTTGCTTTTGCCCCGCGCATTTCCCAGCATTATATGGCAACAGATTGGGCGCTGAGCGCGGTCCGGATTGGACAACCGCAGCGCTTCGGCCCTTTCGTGTTTGTGTTGCCGCGATTCCAACAGGGCTGATCTCAGGAGCCCTGTTATGAAAACCATTATCGAACCCTTCCGCATCAAATCAGTTGAACCCATTCGCATGACCACCCGCGATGAGAGAGAGAAGCTGATAAAGGAGGCGCATTTCAACCTGTTTGGCCTACATTCCGACGACGTGCTTATCGACCTACTGACGGACAGCGGCACAGGTGCAATGAGTTCGGCACAGTGGTCGGCCATGATGCGGGGCGATGAAAGCTATGCCGGATCGCCGTCGTTCTATCGGTTCGAGGCCGCGGTCAAGAACCTCATGCCCTTCACCCATATCATCCCCACCCATCAGGGGCGTGCGGCCGAAGCAATCCTGTTCTCGATCTTTGGTGGCGTGGGGCAGAACATCCCGAACAATACCCATTTCGACACAACACGCGGCAACATTGAGGCCTCGGGTGCAGCGGGTCACGATTTGGTTATTGCCGAAGGTCTTGACCCCTCCAATTTGCACCCCTTCAAGGGCAATATGGACCTTGTCCGACTCGATGCCTATCTCGAAGAACACGGTGACAGCGTGCCCTGCGTGATGACGACCATCACTAATAATGCAGGTGGTGGCCAACCGGTCAGTCTGGAAAATATCCGCGCAACCGCCGCCTTGGCCCACAAATTCGGAAAGCCATTCATCATTGATGGCTGTCGCTTTGCCGAAAACGCTTGGTTCATCAAGCAGCGTGAAGAAGGCCAGAGTGACAGGACCATTCCGGACATTGTGCGTGACTGTTTTGCTGTGGCTGATGGCATGACAATGAGCGCCAAAAAGGACGCATTCGGCAATATAGGTGGTTGGTTGGCGCTTAACGATGATGATCTTGCCGAACAGGCCCGCAACCACCTGATCCGAACCGAAGGTTTTCCCACCTATGGCGGTCTGGCAGGGCGGGATCTGGAAGCGCTGGCGCAAGGCCTGACCGAGATCGTCGACGAGGACTATTTGCGCTACCGCATCCGCACCAACACCTATATCATCGACAGGTTGGACGCACTTGGTGTCCCGGTGGTGAAACCAGCCGGAGGGCACGCGGTATTTATTGATGCTCGCGCCTGGTTGCCCAATATTCCACCGCTGCAATATCCGGGGCAAGCGCTGGCGGTCGCACTTTATGAGCTGGGAGGCATTCGCGGATGCGAGATAGGCACAGTGATGTTCGGTGCACACCCGGACGGTACGCAAACGCCCGCGGCCATGGACCTTGTGCGACTTGCCATTCCCCGGCGCACCTACACCCAAAGCCACGCCGATTACATGATCGAGGTCTTTACTGAACTGGTTGAGATCAAGGATAGCCTGACGGGGTTTCGGATCAAGCAGCAACCCAATCTTATGCGGCACTTCACCTGCCAGTTTGAAAAATTATGAGATCAACCGGTCACAATCCGAGGGTGCCCATCCCATTAGAACCAACTTAATGCGCTGATTGTGGCCGTCACTGTATTGCCAGACCAAGCGGCCATCGGTTCGTATTTCGGCAATATGTTTGTCGCGGAGCGAAGGATCGGGCACCAATTGCAGGTTGGGCCGAAAACGGGTTTGGTCGAAAAGGACGAGTAATGGAGGTCCGCTCGCTTTGTGAGTTTTTCGGGCTTGTGGCTGAATAGAGGCGTTTCGAAATCTATTAAGAGCGCGTTGGGTTCACATTGAGCACTGCCTCTAGCATCTTCTCACCCTTTAGAGGTGAGTTGATCAAATATGGTTTGCGCGTTTGTTTTTTGGGGCAAAGCCGTCGCTTCCTTTAAAAACCGGTTGGCCCACGCGGCACCCAGAATCGGTGTGGCCAAAGTGCGGAATTTGTTCCAGATCACGTCGTCTGAAACCTTGTTTTCGGGGTCACCCTGAGCCTCGGTCCTTTCCGAACTAAAGACTTCACCGCTCTTTAGAAAAAGATGGACCCGCGCAAAGCGGCGGGCTGGAAAGGCCGCATTAAAGTTATCTGTTTCGACCGTTTCAACCTGATGAGCCAGTTCCAAAATCCGTGCATCATTCAGACCGTCTTCGGTGACTTCGGGTACGCCGATTGTGCCGCGCACAAGGGCCGCTGCGACAGAAAAAGGCAGTGAATACTGTGCTTGTTCGGTGTTTGTGGGAATGGCGTTTAAACGTGTTGCTTCGTGGAAGGTTTCGACCCTGATCCTTGCTATTTGGTCTGGCGTCATGCCGTGGTCACGCACAAGCGCAATCGCACCCTCGGCGGCGGGCTGGGCCCAGCGACAGACAGGATAGAGTTTGGTGTACTGCTGCGCGACGTACCAATTTTGGCCAAGGTCATCCCAGAAATGTGCAAGCTTAGGGTCTTCTGTTGTGATAGCCGGTGCGCCGGTAAAGCCGTCTTGCGCCAGATAAGCAGCAGAGACGCCAGCCATCGCGCCCCAACCGGAGCCATCTTTAACCATGGTTGGCGCATCAACGCAGCGCATCATTTGGCTGCGTGGCCCATGATACTCAGCGATCCCCAAAGCTTCACGCGTTTGTGTCGTTGTCAGGCCGAGCTGACGTGCGCCCAAAGCTGCGGTAGCAAGCGCCACCCATGCACCGGATGTATGATAATCACAAGCACTTGCATGAAGAGCGATCCCTGCGCGTGTGCCAATCTCGTAGCCAATCACAATCGATGTCAGCAGTTCCTGTGCATCGGTTTTGCCCTCTGCCTGCATCAGTGCGATCAATCCAGGCACCACGCCGCAACCGACGTGCCCTTTGGTCAATTTGTGCCCGTCATGCGCATCAAGGGCGTCAATTGTCATGCCGTTTGCCAATGCCGCGCCAAGCGGGCTGACAGTACGCCCGTCTTGCCAGAGCGTGGCACCCGTTCCGCCAAAGTGTCGAACAGCATGAGTGTGGATGATTTGCGAAAGCTGGGTTTGTGAGCCGCCGACAGCGACCCCAAGCGTGTCAACCAAACATCTGACGGCCTCGTGTGTAATCGGATCAGAAAGGTCCTCAAATTTGGTATCGTGGATAAAATCAATTGTGGTCATCTGGTCGAACCTTTTTGAAAATTGGGCCCGGAGGCCTTACGAACCGCTCCCCAATCCACGTCCAGCCCAACAAGGGGCCGCGCTGTGGCGCTCGCTGGGGGGCTGAGCCATGATGATGACTACTATAGACATAAGCTTCTCCAAACCTCAGGCTATTTTTTTCCTAATGACCCATGAATCTATGCCGCTCACAGTTGGATCGTTCAAAATAGTACTATCACCCCTATGGTGTCTCGCATCACCAATTATTGCATTTTTCAAAAAATCATGCCCCTCGCAGCGGAATTCCCCGTCAAATGCCTGCAATACAAAAGCAGCGGCGCAATAATGGGTCAAATGGGCAACGGCGGTTACAAGCACGAAGCGGCGACCTGCGGTATTAGCCTCTTAAAGGGGGTGACAGTGCTGGTGAAGGCTTTGCAAAATTGCCTCCTAACATCTTTCCGCTTGTTACGGTGTCTTCCAAGTATTGCGCACTGAGGCTGGTGTTATTGCATTTTACACCACTTTGTCTGACCACGTGGCTTCGGCTGAAATTGATGGTGACCTCTGCCGCGTTGCCGCCATGCGCCATCATGATTGCCCCTCGTTACATATGGGTCTACCACAATTTAGCACATTATGATGGACGGGTTTGAATTAGCGCTCATCGGCGGCCAAATGGGCAGCCTCAGCTATTTTGGCTGGGGCCGTAACGGCGGCGGCGTCAAATAGCCTGCACTTCGACATCTTACGATGCGGCCAGATATTAGGGGGGCCGCGTAAGCAACAGTTCATTGTACACAGCAACGAGAGCATTCAGTGGATGTTGTTTTCTGTGCGGTTGTAAAGACACGCTGAAACACCTATTTTGTCTGCTCTAGACGCGCGCAGACCAAGGACATTTTTATTATGGAAACAAGCCTTTTTAAATTCATCTGGAAGTACTCCAAACGCAGTCAATTGATATTGTTGGCGGTCACGCTGATGACGTTCCCGATCCTTTACCTGTCGCTGGAATTGCCCAAACGGATCATCAACGATGCGATTGGTGGAACTGGCGAAGATGTCATCATCATGGGTCTTAACCTAAGCCAAACCCAATTCTTGATGGCTCTGTGTATCGGGTTCTTGCTCTCGGTTCTGGTGAACGGTCTGCTCAAGATGCGGCTTAATACCATGAAAGGCGTGCTGGCCGAACGGCTGCTTCGGCGGTTCCGGTTTCAGCTTTTGACCCGCATATTGCGCTTCCCTCGGCCGTATTTCCGCACGACCAGCCAAGGTGAACTGGTCTCAATGGTCACTTCCGAGGCCGAGCCCATGGGTGGATTGATGGGGGATATGCTGTCGCAACCCGTTTTTCAGGCCGGGCAAATGATCACCATCCTGGTGTTTTTGTTTGCGCAGAGCTTTTGGTTTGGGTTGGCGTCTGTTGCGCTGATCCCGCTACAGGCGTGGATCATTCCAAAGCTTCAGCGACAAATCAACCAGTTGAATAAAGCGCGGATTCAAGAAGTACGCAAGCTGGCCGCCGATATCGGTGAATCCGCAGCCGGCGTCAGTGACATTCGGACCAACGGAGGCCTACGTTATCGTATGTCGATGTTTTCCAACCGTCTGGGAAACCTGTTCGACATCCGGTTTAACATCTACCAGAAAAAGTTTTTCATGAAGTTTCTCAATAACTTCATCAACCAGTTAACCCCATTCTTTTTCTATTCGGTCGGCGGCTATCTGGCAATCAACGGCCAAATTTCGGTCGGTGCCCTTGTGGCGGCGCTGGCGGCCTACAAAGACCTGTCGTCGCCTTGGAAAGAACTGCTGGCCTATTATAACCAGACCCAAGACATGGCGCTGCGCTGGGATGTTGTGACTGAACGGTTTTCGCCCAAAACGCTTGTCGCGGATGAGTTGTTCGATGGGGTGCCTGACGAGATGCCGAGCCTGAGCGGTGATATTGAATTGCGCGATGTCACCGTTGTTGACGACGAAGGTAATACGGTACTTGAAGATATCGATCTGACCATTCCTAGGGGCGCGCGCGTCGCTATCAAGACACGTAGCGAAACGGCGGCGCTGGCCTTTGCCGATGTCCTGACACGCGAGGTTGTGCCGCAGCGCGGCAGCGTGCGAATAGCGGGCCACTTGCTGAATGAGCTGCATCAATCTGTTGTGGCTAATCGAATTGGCTACGCCCATTCCAAGCCGCATATTTTTCAGGGAACGCTGGGCGAAAATATTTTGTTGCCATTCAAGAACGAACCCATCACCGACGTTGACGGCCCTACCAGTCCTAAGCGTTGGCAACAGGAAGCCGCACTCTCGGGCAACAGCACCGATGCATTTGGGGCCGACTGGATCGACCCTAAATTGGCCGGCCTGCTCTCCACAGATGCAATACATGAATGGTGGTTTCAACTGGTCGAGGCGATGGGCATTGACGAATTCATGGTGCGTCGTGTTTTGCAAACCCGCCTTGAGCCCCACAACCAGCCGGAACTGATGGCTGCGATTGTCGGGCTGCGACCCGAAATTGCAAAACGCATTGCCGAGGCAGGTTTGGACGATATCGTCCACGCCTTTGATCCAGAAAAGTTTAACCCAGTTTCCCCCTTGGGCAGTAACCTTCTTTATGCGCTGCCAATCCGCATGCTGACACAAAGAACCTTGTCACAAGAAGCCAATTTCTTCCAAATGCTCAAGGACGCTGGGATTGTTGATGAGCTCGCGCAAATATCAGCCAACTTGATCGAGGGCATGACAGCGACATTTGGTACCGATGGAACGGATCACCCGCTCTTTAGGCGCCTTAACATGGACGAAGACCTTTATCACCAATTGGGCGCAATCGTCGCCAAAAGACGACAGGTGGGAGATGACGGCCTGCCTCAAGAAGATTTCGCCCTGATGTTGACGGTCACGTTTGCGTATTCGGCCGAGCAGATTGGACCCGCATTTAGCGAAACACTTAAGGCCCGTGTTCTGGAAATCAGAAACAGGAGCGCCACGCAGTTGGTGGCTCAGCTTGATGGTCTGTTTGAAACAATTGATCCAGATCGGTACATCCCGGTGATGTCGGTTCTTGGCAACGCCATTTTCGGACGGATCTCCAACATGGCCGGAGCACGTGAACAGCAGATCAAGGATATCGTTGTCGATGTGTTGAACGAGAATAATTTGCGGCGCCTTGCAGCCCAGTCAATTTTCGATCTCACGATAACCCAAGGCGGCGAAAACTTACCCGCTGTGTTTCGTGAACGGATCGCTTTTAGCCGGGCCGGGATCAAAAAGCCGGATATCCTAATCCTCGGAAACGCATTGGCCAGCCACGATAGCGAAGCGCGTGCGGACATGCGCGACCGGATCACTGCGCTGATGCCCGACACGACAATCATATTCATCGAAAATAACTTTCAAAACCCAGACAACTATGACGTATTTGCCGAGATCACGGATGGTCGCATCGACGGAGAGCTCCGGTCTGAGGAGCCGGAGGATGAAGGTGCGCGTCAGGATTTGAACCACAAGTTGCAAGCGATTAAACAGACTGAATTATTTGCAGATCTCGACCGCAAGCAGCAGCGATTGTTGGCATTTAGCGCTCAATGGTACAAAGCCAAGGCTGGGCAAGAAATCTTTAAGGCCGGACAAACCGCCGATGCGGCATTTCTGTGCGTCAAGGGGCAGGCCGGATTGTACTGGCCGACGGACGACGACAAAACCATGATGATTACTGAAGTAACGCCCGGTCGATTGATCGGTGATATGGCTGTAATTTTAAATAATGCCCGTACACTTGACATGATCGCAATCGAAGACAGCGTCTTCCTTCGTATTGGTGCGAACGAATTGATGTCAGTGATAGAAAACGACGCTCAGGTTGCTACTAGCCTGCTGCGCTCGGTTTCGAGCCACCTACAAGGTGCAGGCGAAGGTATACGCGCGATCAGAGAGTTTGCGACTGAAAGAGGTGTGGATTTCGAAGATTTGGACAAAACCTTTCTAGAGTGACCGAGCCTTTGGCTCATGGCAATTCCGTCTAGGTCTTTGCCTCGGTTTTGACGGGTGCGGCATGACCGACATGCCCCGTGAACTTGCCAAATAACTGTGCAATCGTGTTCATACGGACTTCAACATCGGCACCAAGTTCCATGAACACGCCATTCACCAACAGATTGGCACGGCTGGCCATCTGGGCGGTTGGTTCCTAGAAACGACCAAATGACCTCGGCACAACGAAAACCTCGTCGGCAACCTCAAAGTTGCCACCTGCAATATCCAGCAAATATACATTACGCCGTAGATATTGCATTTGATTTACAAATGTTTGCGCGACGCTGCGTTCTGTTTGAAATTCGACCGCAAAGATCGACTTTGCTTGCGTAATGCGCCTGACCACCCTGTCCCATTCGGGCGTGTAGGTAGCCTCATAGACAGCCACCAATACGACCAGTTCCAGCTCCAACCCTCTGGTCAGTTGGTCTTGACCTGCCTTGCAGCGCTTGCGCAGATCACGCAGCCAGTCGCCAATCAACCAAGGTTGCCCCCCCATATAACACGCGGAGTTTCGGGGCGTAAACTGCTGCTGCGCTACCCTGCCCCCCCACGCATTAAACCCGATCATCAATTCGCTTTGGTTTGATTTGAACCGCTTCCTTAACGAGCTGCCTACCGTTGCGCTGATCCTGACCTTGACCGAAGCGGGTTCCCTGCTGGTCGCGGCCTTGGCCCGTTGCAACGCTCAACAACTTGCAGGGGCAATCATCTTCTTTCTGACCGGCAGTATCGTCGCGATCAACTTTATCACCGATTCTGCGCTCACCCCAGTCAATCGGCGCACCAAGGATGCGTATTTCACGACCTCGCAAGGACAGTTGAACTGGACACGGTTTAAGAAACAAAAGGCCGCCATGGTTGGTGCCTAGATTTTGGCAATTCTGGTCCTGCCTGGACTTTTCGCCTCGTTCCTGACCCCGTATGACGCCACAATTGCAGGGCGAGACAAAGATTATCTGAACGGCGCACCATCCCGCAGTTTTGCGATGACAAGGGCCGCTCAGCCCGACCCTTTGTTCACGCGGTTGAACCCACCCGCTCAACAAAAACGAATTTTAGGTGGATGAACACCGTCAACACCGAAAACGACAATGCGTACAGTTCCTTATAAAAGGCGCGCCCTACACGATGATTGGCATCCTATTCCAGACCCATCTATTTGGACTGGATGAGGGATATATTCACCTGTTTGGAACCGATTCAACCGACAAAGACATCTTTTCGCGCATATTTCACGTGAACAATACCTCGCTTGTCGTGAGCACGATCGGGGTCTTTATCACCTTCGTTCTGACTTTGATCGTTGGCTGAATATCGGGACATTGCGGAGGTTGGATAAATTCGTTTATTCAGATGGTGACCGATGCGGTCCGAACCATTCCGGCCATCGCGCTGCTCATGGCGCTGACCGCGTTCATCCCCGATACATGGAGCGCGGAGGAGAGGTTTTCCCCATCATCCTTGGGTTCACCGGCTGGCCGGCCTTGGCAAGGCGGGTGCGCACCCGTTTGTTGACCGAACGCAATCAGGAATACGTCTTGGCCGCGCAGCTTTGTAGCGCATCCTCCAAACACGTCATCCGCAAACATCAATTGCCCAGTTTTACCAGCTACATCATCGTCGATCTAATGATCTCTTTCCCCTACATGGTGCTGTCGGAAACCGCGCTTAGCTTCACTGGGCTTGACCGAAAGGACCCCGTCAGTTCACTTGGGGATATGCTGCAAAATGTGACAGGTGCAGATGTGCTGCTGAACTATCAATGGTATTTTATACCGGTCATTTTCTTCATCGTTCTTGTGATTGCGTTTGTTGGGGTGGGGCTGCGAGACACCGCAGATCCATGTGGAGCTACCAAGAAATGAGCCGATTGATTGACGTCGAAAACCGACCGCGATTTGATGATCGTGCGTGCCTTGGTATCAAGTCCAAAGTTCATTTTGGCTGACGAAAGCGGTGCCGCCCTTGGTGTGTCAATTCAGGCCGATGTTCTGAAACTGCTCAAAGAAATCCAACGGGAAATGGGACAGACGTTCTTGTTTATCAGTCACGACCTTAGCGTCGTTGCCCATGTCTGCGACCACGTCGCGGTGATGTATTTGGGCCGTCCGGTTGAAACCGCCCCGACGCACACCCTGTTCTCAATCCCGCGCACCCCTACACAAAGGCGTTGCTGCCGGCAATCCCGTCGCTTGATCCGGATGACCGCGGTTAAGCGAAAAAAGTGATGGCGAAATCCCTTCTCCCACCACCCCACCGTGGGGCGCAATTTCCAGACCCGTTGCCCCAGCGCAGTTGAGAGATGCCGGACCGGCCGCGCTGGCAATCCTAATCCCCAAACGGTTCAAATCAGCAAAACAATACCCTACTCAACAACACCGCAATTGGAACAAACGTTCCGCTATTGGGGTATAATTTACACATCAACCCTATTTGCTCACAGTCTATGGCCTAATTTCAGAACATCATTCTATATCGGAGAGAATCGACACATCTGAAAGGGCCTGTCATATGTCTTCTACCTTCTTGCCAAAAGTTGTTACCGCCAATGATTTGACATGTGGCGATGTGGTTTATCTCTCGGCTGACGGCCAGTGGGTGCGCCGGCACAAGGATGCTGAACTATTGTTGGATGCCGCGCACGCCGCCATGCGCCTGAACTTTGCCGAGGCGCAACAGGCCCTCGTGGTTGGTGCGTATTTAGCGGACGCCGTCAAAGGCGACGGCGGCCCATCGCCTGTTCATTTCCGCGAAGTGTTTCGCGCCCACGGCCCATCGAACCTATTCCACGGCAAGCAATCGGAGCAAAAAAATGTATCAGTATAATGATTTTGACACTGGTTTCGTACGGGCGCGCAACGCCCAGTTCCGTGACCAAGTCGCCCGTCGCATTGATGGCAGCCTGACCGAAGACGAGTTCAAACCCCTGCGTTTGATGAACGGTCTATATCTGCAACTGCACGCCTATATGCTGCGTGTGGCCATTCCTTATGGCACATTGGACAGCGCCAAAATGCGCCAACTCGCAATGATTGCGGACCGTTGGGACAAGGGGTATGGCCATTTCACCACCCGCCAAAATGTCCAATACAACTGGCCAAGCCTTGTTGACGTGCCCGATATGCTGGACGCACTACAAGAGGTGGGGATGCACGCCATTCAGACCTCGGGCAACACCATTCGCAACGTCACTTCAGATCATTTTGCTGGTGCGGCGGCAAACGAAATAGAAGACCCGCGCCCGATTGCCGAACTGCTGCGCCAATGGTCTACGGATCATCCCGAATTCCAGTTCTTGGGTCGCAAGTTCAAGATCGCGGTTGGGGCATCGACCAATGACCGCGCCGTGTTAAAGGCACATGATTTGGCGGTGCGTGTTGTGCGAAATGCCGCGGGCGATGTCGGGTATGAGATCGTGATCGGTGGCGGATTGGGGCGCACCCCGATGATAGGCCAAGTGATCGTTGGTTTCTTGCCTCGTGCCGATTTGCTGCCTTATGTTGAAGCGGTTTTGAGCGTCTACAATTTGCTGGGGCGACGCGACAACAAGTATAAAGCAAGGATCAAAATTACCCTGCATGAAAACGGCATGCACAAGTTTCGGTCGCTGGTCGAGGAACGGTTCGCACTGATCAAGCCCGAATTTAGTGGCCGAGATCAGGTCCTATTAATGCGGTTTCGCGAAGATTTCGCCTCGCCTAAATTCACCCAAGCCCCTCTTGGGGATTATGAAGCCGCATACGAAAAAGATCCGGTGTTTGCCTCTTGGGTCGATACCAATCTCGCTCCGCATAAGAACCCAGACTACGCCATTGCGACAATTTCGCTAAAGGCGCATGGGCAGACGCCAGGGGACGCCAGTTCAGACCAAATGCGCCTGATGGCAGATGTAGCATCAGAATTTTCCCATGATGAGCTGCGCATCAGTCACGAGCAAAACGTGATCTTGCCGCATGTCCACAAAAGCTATTTGCCAGCTGTTCATGCACGGTTAAAACAGGTCGGGCTAGCGACGGCTAACATCGGCTTGATCTCCGACATCATCGCCTGCCCGGGCATGGATTATTGCGCGCTGGCAACGGCTCGCTCGATCCCTGTGGCGCAACAAATTGCCACCCGGTTTGATGCGTTGAAACTGGAACATGACATTGGCCCGTTGAAAATAAAAATTTCTGGATGCATCAACGCCTGTGGCCACCACCATGTGGGCCATATCGGTATTCTGGGGCTGGACCGAGCTGGGGTGGAAAACTACCAGATCACGCTGGGCGGCGATGGCACCGAAACAACAACAATCGGCACACGCACGGGGCCGGGCTTTTCCTATGCCGAAATTATACCTGCAATCGAACGGTTGGTTCTGGGCTATTTGGACCTTCGCCAAGACAAGCATGAAACCTTCATCGAGGCCTATCGTCGCCTAGGTGCTGCGCCCTTTAAGGCCGTGTTATATCCAGAGGGACGCGTCAAAAATGCAGCATGAACCCGCTTTCCTGACGGTCAAAGAACAGGTCGAAACCTTGAATCGTCAAGCCGTGAATTTCGGAGCTGTGCAGGTGTTGGAATTCGCAATGCAACGTTCTGTGACCAACCGGATTGCGTTGGTGTCGTCCTTTGGGGCGGAGTCGGTTGTGCTGTTGCATATGGTGTCGCTGATCAATCCAAGTTTGCCCGTTCTGTTCATCGACACCCAGATGTTGTTCGACGAAACGTTGGCCTACCAGATAGATGTTGCCCGCCAGTTGGGCTTGTCCGAGGTGCGCCGCATTCGCCCCAACCCGGTGGATGTTTCTGATAAAGATCCGAACGGAGCGCTGAATCAACTGAGTAAAGATGCATGTTGTGCTTTGCGTAAAACTGAACCTTTGCAACAGGCCTTGGGCGAGTTTGATACTTGGATCACCGGACGCAAACGGTTTCAGTCCGGCACCCGTGCCGCACTCGAATTTTTTGAAAACGATGGGGATCGGCGGATCAAGGTCAATCCGCTGGCCCATTGGCAGCCAAAAGATTTGCAGACTTACATCGAGGCGCATCAATTGCCCAAGCACCCATTGCTCGCAAAGGGGTTTGCGTCAATCGGTTGTGCGCCGTGCACCTCCCCCGTCAAGGACGGTGAAGATGCCCGCGCGGGACGCTGGCGTGACAGCAACAAAACCGAATGCGGCATACATTTTGTCAACGGGGCGGCGCAGTACCAGCCTTTAGCGGGAGAGCTTTCATCATGAACGTGATCGTAACAGATACAGGGTTTGTTCCCGATGACCGGGCACATGAATTTATTGCACTGGACGAGGTGTCGGCATCTTCGAATTCCGCATTGTCCATCGACGTGCCATCCGATGCTGATCCCGAAGTGCTGCGCCTTTTGCTGGATCGGATTGATCTAATCCGCATTGATTTTCCCAGCTTCGCTGACGGGCGTGGGTTTACCATTGCGCGGCGTTTGCGGCTGATGAATTATCAGGGTCGTCTGCGGGCCAAGGGCCATGTCATTTCTGACCAATACGCGATGGCGCGGCGCAGTGGATTTGACGAGGTCGAGATTGATGCCGATTTGGCCGCGCGTCAGCCCGAAGCCCAATGGTTGAACCGCGCCAACTGGCAAGACAACGATTATCAAGCCTTGTTGCGAGCAAAGGCAAGCTAAGCCTTGCGACGGGTCAAAGTCGAAATTACGCGCCGCACTTCGCTGATATCTGCGGGGCGCGAAAGGCTTGGGGCGTGACCGCAATCGTTAAAGAGTGTTGCCTGTGGTTTCGGCCCTGTTGCCATCATCCGCTCCAATATGTCTTTGGGCAAAATATCGGACTGTTCGCCGCAAGTGACATATGTGGGGGCCGTGATCTGCTCGTAGCGATCCCACGTTGTCAGTTCGTCAACGGACGCTGTGAACTGGACTAAAATATTGGGGTCATAGTGGATGGTAAAATCCCCATCTGGCAACCTACGAACAGAATTGCGAGTCATTCGCTGCCAAAACCTGTCGCTCGCGGGGCCAAATGGCACATAGACCGATCTCAGCCATTTTTCAGCGTCGCTCAGCGAATTGAAGCTTGGCAGTTCCGTCGCATAGGTGAGAATCCGATCAATAGCCGGTTGGGGGATTTCCGGCCCGATATCATTGATAATCAGATAGCTAATCCGCCTCGCCTGTCGACCCGATGCCATGCGCATGCCAATCAACCCACCCATCGAGGTGCCTAGCCAGCCCGCCGATTCAATGGCGTAATGATCAAGCAACTCGCCTGCAATTTGCGCATAATATTCAACCGAATACTCAATGTCCGGCGCTTTGGACCAACTGGACAGACCGCGCCCAATGGTGTCGGGACAGATTACAAAATGCTCATCCGCCAAAGCCGCAGCAAGCTCGTCAAAATCGCGCCCCGTGCGGGCCAATCCGTGCCACATGACCAGCGGCTTACCATCAGGGTTTCCCCATTCAGTCACGTGAAGCTCGTGCCCCGACACGGGGACAAACGAAAACCTAGGCGATACGCTCACGAGTTATCTCCCTTAGTCATGATCGTTCCAGCGATGCCCTTGGGAAAGAAATAGACCAGCAGAATAAAGATAATCCCGAGCCAGAAAAGCCAGCGATCAGGGTCGAGCAGCTGTGGCAACAGCGGCAGATTGGCCGTGGCCTCGGCGGCGACACCCATCAGGTCGCGCAAGTAATATTGTGCAATGACCATCAACACCGCGCCAATCACCGCGCCCCACATCGTGCCCATGCCGCCGATCACCACCATCAGCAGAATGTCGATCATGATGCTAAAGCTTAGCACCGTATCGGGGCCGGTATATTTCAGCCAAATCGCGTAAATTGTCCCCGCTAATGACGCGACCAACGCGGCAATACAAAAGACAAAAGTGCGGTAGCTGACAACGCGATAGCCAATCGCCTCAGCCCGCGCCTCATTCTCGCGGATTGCCCTTAGGACCGTGCCCAAGGGGGAACCAACCAGCCGGACCATCACAAAGAACAGCACCAGTGATGTGCTGAAAACAAAGTAGTAGGCCGCCAGTTTTCCGTTCAGTTTGACCCCCATGATCCGCATCACTTTGCCGTCGTCATCCAGCATCAATTTTGTTGCGGTCTTGAAGATGGCTGGCGCTCGATAGGTGATCCCATCCTCGCCACCTGTGAATGTGCTAAGCTGTGAGGCGAGAACCAGCGCGACACTTGCCGCTGCCAATGTGATCATGGCAAAAAAGATCGCCTTGACCCTGAGTGACAACAGACCAATTGCCACCGCCACAACCAGCGACACGCCGACGCCAGCCAATGCCCCTACGGCAACAGCGTCCCAGCCTGGGCCCATCTGCTTAAGCGCGATGGCCGCGCCATAAGCGCCAAAGCCAAAGAACATCGTATGGGCAAAGCTGACGATACCTGTATAGCCGATCAGCAGATCATAGCTGGCGACAAGCACGATAAAGACGCAGATACGAGCAGCAACCTCGAGCGCGCGCGTGTCCTGAAACAGAAAGGGAGCAAACAACAGAAGGGCCCCGATCAAAAGCACCGTGGTTTTGACTGCCATAGTTCCAGCGTTGGTGTTGGATGTTATGCTCATCTTACTTCACCGCCGGTTTCAGGCCGTTTGGCCGCCAAAGCAAGATTGCCATCATCAAGACCATGTTCGAGGTCAGCGCCAATTTGGGCGCAAGATAGCCAACGTAATTCGCCATCAACCCGACCATGATCGCCCCCAAAAGCGTGCCCTCGATCGACCCAAGCCCGCCGATGATCACAACGATAAAAACCACGATCATCATTTCGCCCCCCAGTGCCGGCGTGATCAGCGTCTCGTACCCCGCCCACATCGCGCCGCCCATTGCGGCAAGGGCCGAGCCGAGCATGAAAACGCCAACGAACAACCGGTCAATGCGAAAGCCCAGCGCCTCGACCATCTCGCGGTTTTCCACACCGGCGCGGATCAACAACCCGATCCGGGTGCGGTTTAGCGTCAGGTAAAGCGCCACATAAACTGCAAACCCCAGCAGGAAGGCGAAGACGCGGTAGACCTCGATTGTGACATCGCCAATCAGGAACGAACCTTCTAGGAAATGCGGTCGTGGCACCGTCATTGGTGTGCCGCCCCAGATCGCAAGGATCATCTCTTCGGCGACAATCAGCGCCCCCATGGTGATCAGGATTTGGCGCAGGTGGTCTTTGTAAACCGGCTTGATGATCACGGTTTCAAAGAACCAACCCGCCGCCAGTCCAAACAGGATCGCCGCCGCAAACGCAAGAAACAGCGCGGCCACATTCAGGATAATCAACTCGGAGCCCAACCATCCGGACAGACCTGCCAGCACGCTGGCCGCGATGAACGCGCCAAAACTGATAAAGGCGGAATGGCCGAAATTCATCACATCCATCAGGCCAAAAACCAGTGACAATCCGGACGCCATCAGGAAGATCATCATCCCCATGGCCAGCCCCGCGATTGTAAGCGTCACCCATGATGACGGCGCGCCGATCAGCACAAAGGCGATCAGCGCCACGGCCACGGGCAGCAAGCTGACCCCGCCCAATCGCACGACAATCTTTGTTATGCTTTCCATCAAAGTTCCCTCATGCCGAAAGGCTCAGCAGCCGGTCTTGCAGCGATTTGTCCGCAGCAAAATCGGCCATGCTACCACTATGTGCGATCCGCCCGTCGTCAATGACCGCCATGTCGCGGCCCAGCGATTTGGCGAACTCAAAGTTTTGTTCGACCAACAGGATCGTGGTCGTTTTGGCGATTTCCCGAAAGGCGTCCGCCATGGCGTCAATAATCGACGGGGCCAGCCCCTTGGTTGGTTCATCCACAAGTATCAATTCTCGCGGTTCGATGATGGCGCGGGCCACGGCCAGCATCTGCTTTTGACCGCCCGAAAGCGACCATGCCTGCTTGGTCCAAAAGGTTTCAAGCGCGGGGAATAGCGTGTAAACCCGCTGCAACCGCGTCTTGTCGAACTTGCCTCTGGCGGTGGCCAGTATCAAGTTTTCCTCGACCGTCAGTCCGCCGAAAATGCCCATATCTTCGGGCACAAAGGAAATCCCCAACCGCGCAATGTCGGCTGTGTGCAGGGTTGAGATGTCTTGCCCGTTGAAAGTCACCGAGCCTGGTGACGGGTGCCAAAGCCCCATGATTGAGCGCAACGTCGTGGTCTTTCCAGCCCCATTTCGGCCCAATAAAACAAAGACTCCACCCTGCGGAACGTCGAGCGTAACGTCATGCAAGACAGCGTATTGACCGATATTGGTCTTCATCGCTTTCAAGGACAGAATGCTCATGCTGCACCCGCCGATTTGCCAAGATAGACGTCGCGCACGATGTCGCTGGACATCACCGCTTCGGGGGCACCATCAGCCAGCAATTCCCCATTGTGCAAAACAATGATCCGGTCCGCCAGCGTGCGCACCACGTCCATTTTGTGCTCAACCAACAGCACAGTTTTGGATTTGTCATGCTTGATTTCCGCGATCAGGTCCAAAACATCTGGCGCGTGATCCAGCGACATGCCCGCCGTTGGTTCATCAAACATATAAATATCGGGTTCCATCGCCATCAGCAGCGCGACCTCTAGCTTGCGCTGATCACCGTGGGGCAAGTTCGCTGCGGGCAAATGGGCAACGCTGGTCAGCTTGGCGGCCTCCAGATAGCGCTCGGCACGGGCGGTCAGTTCGGTCAGGCTCCCGACGCGTTTGAACAGCCGCCAACCGTCACCGGAATGGGCTTGAACGGCAAGGCGAATGTTTTCCAGAACGGAAAGCTGCGGAAACAGGTTCGTCAATTGAAAAGCCCGGCCAATGCCGTGGCGGGCGCGGGTCGAGGGCGACATGCGGGTCAAATCGATACCGTCTTTGGTCACCCGCCCCTGCGTGGCCGATAGTTGGCCCGAGATCAGGTTGAAAAAGGTCGTTTTTCCAGCCCCGTTTGGACCAACGATGACCGTCAATTCGCCGGGTCGAAATTCACAGGAGACGCTGTTGACGGCGACATGGCCGCCGAAACGGATCGTCAAATCCTTGGTCACAAGTGAGGGCTGAATTGTCATGGGCGTTTGATCCAGTTCGTCTTCCCCGCCCCGTTGGTGGGTCGGGGAAGAAGTTTCGTTTACTTACCGACCAATTGGGATGTCCATCTCGTCAGCGGTAATTTCGCGCACCAACTCCGGAATCGCCCAGTCGACGTTTTCGTCAACGCGGATTTTGAAGTGATACATCGACTGAAGCGCCTGATGGTCTTCGGGCCGGAAAGTCATCTCGCCTTTGGGGGTTTCCCAGCTCATGCCTTCCATCGCCGCGATCAGCGATTCCGTTTCCCATTCCTCGGCAGTTTCAAGCGCTTTGACCACGGCAAGGGCCGCCGCCATACCGCCAGCTGTAAAGAAATCCGGCGGGCCGTCGAAACGTTCTTGGTGGGTTTTCACCAGCCAATCGTTGATCACGTTGTTGGGGTTCTCAAAGTAGTAATAGATCGCCCCTTCCATGCCCGGAACCCGCTTGTACGTCGGCAGGACAGGCAGAATGTGACCACCCGTCGAGATTTCGATACCGTGCCGTTCAGGCTGCATGGCTTGGATTTTGCCCATCGGATCACCACCGCCAGCAACATAGATCAAAATAACCTTACGGCCTTCTTTGTCTTTCAGCGCATTAAACATACGTTCAGTTGCGGCCGTGAAATCCGACGTGCCCTGCGGGATATATTCCTCGGTCACAATGGTCGCACCCGAGCCATCCAACGCGGTTTTAAAGGCGCTGATACCATCGCGGCCGAAGGCGTAATCTTCGGCCAGTGTTGCGACGAACAGGTTTTCGTCAGGGTTAAGCGCAATCGCCTGGGCCTGCATATCCATGGACGAGTTGCGCGAGGTTTTGAACACATACCGGTTACCGTCAGGCCCCGTCAGGCTGTCAGCGACGGCAGGCTCGATCAGCAGGATGCGCTCATATTCCTCGGCAATTGGCAACAGCCCCTTTGTGACACCAGAAGAGGTCGCCCCAACCGCCAACAGCACCTCATCGTCGCCGTAGGCCTCGGCCAAAACAGCGCGGGCCACATCAGGTTTGAACTGTGTGTCTTTGTGAATAATCTCGATGGGGTGGCCTTTGACCATATTGGTGCCACCGGTGGCATATTCGATCCCCAACTCAAATCCGATCTGGGTTTGCTTGGAAAATGCCGCGAACGCATGGCCTGAAATGCCATGTACAAGTGCGATTTTTACGGGGTCTTCGGCCTGCGCCGCCCCAGCCAGAACCACACTCAGAAAGGCTGAACTGATCAGCCTGATCATTGACTTCATTGTCTCTCTCCCTTTGTTGCCTTGAGCCGCACCGGCATTGCACCAGACGCTCGTCTCGACTATTCCAAGGTTGGAAAATTACCAAGTGGTGGGGTCAAGCGCAATATTGTGGAACTACGTATCGATGAATGTTTCCGCGACGGGCGGTTCGAGGAGCTGGCGTATCTGTATTCGCCAATCGGATTGGTGGTCACAGAAGATCGGGTAATCCGCGATTGCAATCATGCCTTTGCAACCATGTTCGGCTATACCCGAGACGAGCTGAGAGATCAGCTGTTTTCAATTCTTTACCCTTCGGACGAAGAATTCGTGAACATTCGTGACAGGGGCGTCAAGCAGCTACAGGAAACCAATCAATATTGGGATGAGCGGATCATGGCGCGCAAGGATGCCAGCCTGTTTTGGTGTCGCGTCAGGGGGCATTCGTTTACGCCGGATGTACCGCTGGAGCGGGCGGTCTGGAGCTTTGCTGATTTGTCGGGGGTCCGTTTGTGCCGCGATTTGACCCGCCGCGAGCGTGAAATTGTCTCGTTCCTTGCGGATGGGCTTACCAGCAAAGAGATCGCCATAAAGCTAGATCTGTCTCACAGAACTGTTGAAGTCTACCGCGCCAAGATGTTGAAGAAATTCGACGTGACCAACACCAGCAGCTTGTTGCAGTCGCTCGGAGAAATTCACTTGGGACACGTCGTGACACGGGATTAGGACGTCGCCGAGGTCGGTTGGCAAACCATAAACTTTGAGGGTTGATAAGAAATGACAGGTCGTAAATCTGAATATATCCCGTTTCTTGACGGTTACACGCATGTATCGACATGGGGCAATCCGTCGTCTCCTGCCCTGATCATGTGGCACGGTCTGGCGCGGACCGGTCGTGACTTTGATACCGCTGCAGAACGGCTGTCGCAGGACTATTTTGTGGTTTGTCCCGACACAATCGGACGCGGTCTATCAAATTGGGCCAGCGAACCCGAAACGCAGTACAGCCTGACCAGTTACGCCACCCAAGCACAATCCGTTTTGGCGCATTACAACATCGACGCGCTACGATGGTTTGGCACGTCAATGGGCGGACTCATTGGCATGATGCTGGCGGGTGGCCCGCTTCGGGGGCAAATTACCCATCTGGTTCTGAATGACGTTGGCCCCGAAGTACCGTTTGAAGCAGCAGTCCGCATTGCCCAATATGTTGGCACGCCGCCCGATTTTGCAAACATGCTCGCGTTCGAGGATTGGCTACGCGAAACCTATGCACCGTTTGGCCAGAATGACGATGCGTTTTGGCGCTGTATGACCGATACCTCGGCGCGGCGGTTGCCGGACGGGCGGATAACCATCCATTATGACCCCAAAATCATCGAGCAATTCAATCATGCTGCGACCGAGACACCATTGTGGAATGCCTACGACAACATCATGGCCCGGACACTGCTGACGCGCGGGGCAAAGTCGGATGTTCTGCCGATTTGGTTGGCCAATGATATGCAAAAGCGTGGGCCAAAGCCGCCATCTCATACATTTGAAAATTGCGGCCACGCACCAACGTTCACCAGCCCAGATGCAATCTCTATTTTGGAGACTTTTTTGGCGCAGTGATCGCGGGCGATGAGGCTTTAGCTTTCTTAGGGGCCGCGCTGTTGGCGTCGATGAATTCCAGAACCAGCGGGCGAATATTATTGCGCCAGCTTTTACCTGCGAAAATCCCGTAGTGCCCTGCTTCTGGCTCCAGATAGCTGGCCTTTTTGCTGTCAGGTAAGCCTGTCAGCAGATCAAGGGCCGCAATGCATTGTCCCGGTGCGCTGATGTCATCATGGCCGCCTTCAACCGTTTTAACGGCGACGGTGGTTATGGCACCGATGTCAATTTTGTGGCCATCAACCGTGAAATCATTGCGCGCGATGTCGCGTTTTTTGAACACCCGTTCAACCGTCGACAGATAGAATTCGGCCGTCATATCCATCACTGACAGATATTCATCATAGAACCGGTTATGGGCGTCGTGATCCGAGGCTTCACCCTTGGAAACGCGCTGGATTTGATTGTTAAAGGCGTCTTTGTGGCGCTCGCCATTCATGCCAATGAACGACGCAAGCTGTAACAGTCCAGGATAGACCATGCGGCCAACGCCGGCATGCTTGAACCCAACGCGCTGGATCGCCAGTTCTTCCAGTTGGCCCATGGTGACGCGGGCGCCAAAATCGGTCACATCCGTGGCGGCGGCATCCGGATCAATTGGCCCACCAATCAACGTCAGGGTTCGCGGTTGTGCCGCCGGGTCCAGTTCGGCCAAATAAGCGGTCGCAGCAAGAGCCAGAGGGGCTGGCTGACAAACAGCAATGACATGGGTGTCTGGGCCAAGGTGGCGCATGAAATCAACCAAGTATTGAGTGTAATCCTCTACATCGAATTTACCAGCGGAAACCGGAATGTCGCGGGCATTGTGCCAGTCAGTGATGTACACTTCGCAATCGGGTAGCAAACTGATCACAGTTGAGCGCAACAAGGTTGCATAGTGGCCAGACATCGGGGCCACCAAAAGCACCCGACGTGGTTTTGCGGGGCGATCGGTAACCTGAAAATGGATTAGATCTCCGAATGGCCGCTCGACGCAGGTTTCCACCTCAACGATATGGTCACGCACATCTTCACCAGTGACATTTGGAATGTTCCAGTCCGGTTTGGTGACCATACGCGCGAAGGTGCGTTCCGTAACTTGCCCCCACGCCGCCATCCATTCTGTCATCGGATTTGCGACAACACCTGCGGCAGGATAAGATGCCATTGCTTGCGCCGTTGCACCCAACCACTGATTGGTGTTGCGCATCGTTTCCATCAAGTCATAGGTGGCCATAAATCGCATTTGGTGTCCTTAATTTAGGTGGGCCCAAAAAAGCCAGTTTGCCCAAAAGGCGTAATGGCGTTATGTTGGAATTCCTTCGCACGTGCAGCATACCTAAGGTGATTTATCTCTCATGACAACTAATGAGCCAAACAAAAACCAAGATCTGGAGCGAATGAGCCACAATTTGGAGCGCGTAGAAGAGCTTTCCAAGCGGCTAATCGCTGCCTTTTCACAGAAAAAACCAACCGACCCTGCAATCGCTGGACCCGGAAAGGAGCTATTTTCTAAGGCTGGATCAGCCCTTATGTCAGAAATGGTGAATAACCCCGCCAAAATTATTGAGCAACAGTCTGAATATTGGGGTAAGACAATGCGTCATTATGCTGCAATGCAGCAAGAAATAATGTCAGGCAGTCTAAAGGCACCAGAAGATGACACCGGCTTTGACAGGCGATTCCAAAACCCGCTGTGGCAAACGAACCCCTATTTCAATTTCATCAAGCAGCAATACCTGCATTCGGCGCAGGCAATTTCTGAGTCCGTTAAAGGATTGGAAGGCTTGGATCCAGCCGAGCAACGGCGCGCTGAGTATTTCAGCCAGCAGATTGTTGATTTGTATTCGCCAGCCAACTTTCTGGGTACAAACCCCGATGCGCTGGCGCGTGCGGTAGAAACCGAAGGCCAATCACTGGTCGACGGACTTGAGAATCTGGTGCGGGATATTGAGGCCAACGACGGCGATTTATTGGTCAATCTGGTGGACAAAGATGCGTTTAACGTCGGCGAGAACCTTGCCACATCCGAAGGGTCGGTGGTGTATCGCAACCGGATGTTCGAACTGATCCAATATGCACCAAAAGGTGATACCGTGCATAAGATCCCGCTGGTTTTGTTTCCGCCGTGGATTAATAAATTCTACGTTCTCGATCTAAAGCCCGCCAATAGCCTGATCAAATGGATATTGGAGCAAGGCTACACCCTATTTGTCGTCAGTTGGGTCAATCCCGATCCGTCCTATCGTGATGTCGGGCTTGATACCTACGTCGAAGAAGGGTTTCTGCGCGCTATAGAAGAGGTGAAGCAAATCACCAATGAGCCGCAAGTGAACGCAGTGGGATATTGCATTGCGGGGGCCACATTGGCGATGACCTTGGCTTTGATGAAAAAGCGTGGCGACAAATCTGTAAAGTCGGCGACTTTTTTCACAACACTGACGGATTTCGCGGACAACGGTGAAATCGGCGTGTTCCTGAATGACGATTTTGTCGACGGGATAGAACGCGAAGTGGCGGACAAGGGCATAATGGCCAGCTCAATCTTGTCGCGCACGTTTTCTTATATGCGCTCCAATGATCTTATCTATGGGCCTGCAATTCGCAGCTATATGATGGGTCAGGCCCCACCGGCCTTTGATTTGTTATACTGGAATGGCGATTCCACCAATTTACCTGCACGCATGGCTGTCGAATACTTGCGCTGGTTGTGTCAGGAGAACCGCTTTGCCAAAGGCACCATCGAGATCTGTGGCGAAACCATATCCATCAAAGATGTGAGCATGCCAGTATGTGCCATAGCCTGCGAGACCGACCATATTGTGGGATGGAAGGCGAGCTTTGAGGGCGTTAAGCAATTTGGCAGCCGGAACAAAACGTTTATCCTGTCGGAATCGGGCCACATTGCCGGAATTGTGAACCCGCCCAGTAAAAAGAAATACGGCCATTACACCAATGACACAGCGGCAAAAGACGCCGATGCATGGCAGTCAGGCGCAGAATTTCACGAAGGATCATGGTGGCCGCGTTGGGGCGAATGGCTTGCAAAACGGTCTGGCAAAATGGTTGCAGCCTCCGCAACCCTTGGGAACAAGGAACATCCCGAGATATGCGCCGCCCCCGGCGAATATGTGAAGGCAGACCCGAACCACTAATTTAGGATTCCAAAAAAAATAATGCTGCATCGCAGCAAAAACCTCTTGCAATGCCGCACTGCGGCATCTATATCCTGTGCAGACGCAGAAATTTATTGGGGGTTTTCCCCGACACAGGAGCAAGACAATGGCTAAAGCACAAGATTTCAACACAATGATGAGCGACATGATGGCTTCATTCCCAATGGATATGACTGCCGCACAAGACGCCTTCAAATCCACTGCCGCACTGGGCGAAAAAATGTCCAAAGCTGCCCTTGAAGCCGCTGAAAAATCAACAGCAGTTTCCTCGAAATGGACAAACGAAACACTTGCCAAATTGGGCGATGCTGCCAAAGCAAAACCGGAAGCTGCTGATTACTCCGCTTCCGTAAATGCATTTGCATCCGCTTCTTCCGAAATGGCTGCTGAAAACCTGGCCGCTTTCGCCGAAATCGCGAAAAAGCTGCAAATGGAAACTGTTGAGCTGCTGATGGCCGCTGGCAAAGACATGGGCGAAGAAGCCACTGCCGCTGTTAAAAAAGCAACTGACGACGTGACTAAAGCTGCAAAAAAATCAGCTTAATCCGCACTTTCTAATAACGTCTCGATCTTCTCCTCCCTGAGTTGAGACGAACCTTGAGGGCAGACTTTTATAGTCTGCCCTTTCTTTTTATGCAGCGCTGACGTAATATTCTCTGCACTGCAGAAAAGGGATAGAGAGACCGTGGCGAAAAACACCGAACCATTGTTGATCAAGCGCTACGCAAGTCGTCGCTTGTATAACACCGAGACCAGCGACTACGTGACGCTGGAAAATATCGCCGGGTTTATCCGCGATGGGCGCGAGGTGCAGATCACCGATCTGAAAAGCGGGGATGATCTGACCCGCCAGTATTTGCTGCAAATCATCGCCGAGCACGAAAGCCGCGGCGAGAATGTTTTGCCGCTGAGTGTGCTGACCGATTTGGTGCGCAGCTATTCAACCCAAGCCCAAAGCGTGGTTCCCGAATTCCTGGCGATGTCGTTTGAAATGCTGCGTGACGGGCAAACCAAAGCGACGGAAACCATGGGTGAAATTGCCAATCCATTGGCGGCGATGCCGGGGTTTGAAGCTATGCAGGCACAACAGCAGGCGTTTATGAAGGCCATTACAGGCGGATGGGGTGCGGCAACTTCTCCCGAACCTGAAACTGATGCCGCCCCAAAAGCAGAACAAACGAACGACCTTGATGACATCAAGGCACAGCTTGCCGAGTTGCAATCCAAGCTTTCTACATTGGCAGGCAAAGACTGATCCAGCGGGGCACCTCCAATACGGATGCTTTGAAACACCCCCCAAAACTGGACATTCAAAATGAACTCAAAGGAGACCGAAATGCTGGCAGGCAAATTGGCAGTCGTTACAGGATCAAATTCCGGCATCGGCTTGGGCGTCGCAAAAGAGCTGGCCAAGCAGGGCGCGGACATTGTGATCAATTCCTTCACCGACCGTCCCGAGGACCACGCATTAGCCGCCGAGATCGCCGCCGAACTTGGAGTTAACGCACGCTATATCGCAGCCGATATGTCAAAGGCAGATGACTGCAGGCAGCTCATTACCAAAGCCGGCAACGTTGATATTCTGGTCAACAACGCGGGCATCCAACATGTCGCGCCGGTCGAGGATTTCCCCGTCGATATATGGGACCGAATTATCGCGATCAACATGTCGTCTGTGTTCCACACCACCGCCGCAGCCGTTGTCGGAATGCGCGCGCGGGGCTGGGGACGGATCGTAAATATCGCCTCGGCACACGGTTTGACCGCATCCCCATTTAAGTCGGCCTATGTTACGGCCAAACACGGCGTTGTCGGGCTGAGCAAAACTGTAGCGCTGGAAACCGCTGAGGATCCCATCACCTGCAATGCCATTTGCCCCGGCTATGTTTTGACCCCCTTGGTCGAGGCGCAAATCCCCGACACCATGGAGCAATACGGTATGGACCGCGAAACCGTTGTACGCGAGGTTCTCTTGCAGCGTCAGCCGTCCAAACAGTTTGCAACAACGCAACAAATCGGCGGATGCACAACGTTCCTGTGCTCGCCCGCTGCGGACCAGATCACCGGCACGACCCTATCTGTCGATGGCGGCTGGACGGCGCTATAGAGTTATGGCTTGCAAACGCCCTTTAACCACGCTGCGACTTCGCGCAACGCGAGGGTTCCATCAGGCACAACTTTGGTGAGATTTACAAAAGCATGCACCTGCCCTTCAAAATGGCGGTGCGTGACGGGCACACCCGCCATCTGCAATTTTTGGGCATATCCAGCGCCGTCATCGACAAGCGGATCAAAGCCGCCGGTGACGATGTAACTGTCTGGTAATCCCGTGAAGTTGTCGGCCAGCAGGGGCGAAAACTTGGGATCATCAAAATCCCGAAAATCACCCGCATACATGTCGCGGTACCAAACCATTCGGTCTTTGGGCAGCACATAGGCATGCGCCAAATCATTCACCGAATCCGAGTTGATGTGCCCGTCGGTCACTGGATAAATCAACACCTGAAATCGTGGGGTCGGCCCGCCAGCATTGCGCATCTGTTGCGCCACAACTGCGGCATAGCATCCGCCAGCGCTGTCCCCGCCGACACCGATGTTTAGCGCATCCAGGCCCAGCTCAGCGGCGCGACTAACAATATCCAGATAGGCGGCAACACTGTCATCAACCCCCGCCGGATAAGGGTGTTCGGGGGCCAATCGATAGTCGACGGCAATCACCACCCCGCCCCACCATTTCGCCAGCTTGGCGCAAAGCTCGTGATGCGTTTCCAGATCGCCCTGAATGAACCCGCCGCCGTGAAAATACACCATCGCGGGGCGCGACGTGTTGGAAACCCTGTGATTGCTATAAAGCCGCGCCATAACAGGCCCGTCGGCCCCTGCCACGGTGATGTCCTCAATCCGCGCAATCTCGGGGGCCTTGCGGTCCAGTTGGCTCGCCATTTTGGCCATCTGCACACGGCTCTCGGCCACAGTCGGCATTGGCCCATCACCTCGGATCTGGTTGGCCAACCGCCCGACCGCCACCGCTTTGGCATCAATCACCGCGCCGCGATACCGCTCGCGGTTGGGCGTGAACCAGCCCGCCAACCAACCGGGCAGAAAAATTCGTATCAGTCTGGCGATCAACGTAATTTTGGTCATCTGGTGCTCCGTAGGCAACTGGAATAGGCATAAAATCCCAGCATAGTCTCATCTGCGGTCATATCAATCACCAGCGCGGCTGGACGTGGCGCGGCTGTGGCCTTAACCTATGTTTTGATCCGAATCCGAGGACCCAAATGAGCGACACTGCTGAAACCACCTATCAAGTGCTGGCCCGTAAATACCGGCCTGAAAGTTTTGCCGATCTGGTTGGGCAAGATGCGATGGTGCGCACCCTGAAAAATGCCTTTGAAGCAGACCGGATTGCGCAAGCCTTTATCATGACCGGCATTCGCGGCACCGGTAAAACCACCACCGCCAGGATCATCGCCAAAGGGATGAACTGCATTGGCGAGGATGGTCAGGGCGGCCCAACGACCGAGCCTTGCGGTAAATGCGAACATTGCGTAGCGATCATGGAAGGCCGCCATGTTGATGTGATGGAAATGGATGCGGCGTCGCGTACAGGGGTTGGCGACATCCGCGAGATCATCGACTCTGTACACTACCGCGCCGCTTCGGCCCGCTACAAGATTTACATCATTGATGAGGTACACATGTTATCCACCAGCGCCTTTAACGCGCTGCTGAAAACGCTGGAAGAGCCGCCAGAACATGTGAAATTCATCTTCGCCACCACCGAAATCCGCAAGGTGCCAGTGACGGTGCTGTCGCGCTGTCAACGCTTTGATCTGCGCCGGATTGAACCCGAAGTGATGATCGCCTTGTTGCGCAAAACTGCCGACTCCGAGAATGCTGAAATTTCCGATGAGGCGCTGGCCCTTATCACACGGGCCTCCGAAGGGTCCGCGCGAGATGCACAATCTTTGCTGGATCAATCTATCAGCCACGGCGCGGGTGAAACCACAGCCGATCAGGTCCGCGCCATGCTGGGGCTGGCGGATCGGGGCCGCGTACTGGACCTGTTTGACATGATCGTCAAAGGCGATGCGGCTGGCGCATTGACGGAAATTTCTGGTCAATACGCCGACGGGGCCGACCCGATGGCGGTGCTGCGCGATCTGGCGGAAATTGCCCATTGGGTGTCGGTGATCAAAATCACACCCGAGGCCGCCGAAGATCCGACCGTCGCGCCTGACGAGCGTACCCGTGGTCAAGCGATGGCGGCGGCCCTGCCAATGCGGGTGATGGCGCGGATGTGGCAAATGCTGCTGAAAGCGCTGGAAGAAGTTGCGATGGCTCCGAACACCATGATGGCGGCCGAAATGGCCGTGATCCGGCTGACCCATGTGGCGGATATGCCAACGCCTGGCGAACTGGTGAAAAAGCTGCAAGACGCAACACCTCCTCCACAAAACCCGACACCCAGTGGCGGAGCGAGCGGGCCTGCGGGGGCAACAACAGGCGGCGGCGGAGGCACGATGCATGCGACCCCGTCACAACCGACGGGCGGTGGGCCAACTGCGCTCGCCATGGCACAACCCAACATAAACGCGTTGGCGCAATATGCACGGTTTGAGGATGTGGTCGAGTTGATCCGAACCATGCGGGACGTAAAGCTGCTGGTCGAAGTCGAAACTACCCTGCGACTTGCCAGTTACACCCCTGGCCGGATCGAATTTCAACCCACCAACAATGCACCGCATGACCTTGCCCAACGATTAGGTCAGAAGCTTCAAGGCTGGACCGGCGCACGTTGGGCCGTGACTCTGGTCAATGATGGTGGCGCTGCAACGCTTGCTGAAATACGCGATGCTGATGAACTGGCGCTCAAGAAAGAAGCCCTTGAACACCCACTGGTGCAAGCAGTGCTCTCACAGTTTCCCGGTGCCAAGATCACCAAAATCACCACCCCCAAAGCGATGGAGGCCAACGCCGCCGCAGATGCTTTACCAGAGGTCGACGACGAATGGGACCCTTTCGAGGACGACTGATCCGTCGCCCCCACCTTCTTCTTGCCAAAAATACCTGCCCGCGCGGCAGCGCCTATAATCTCTTTGGCGCGACCTTGTGAAACCGCGCCACCAACCGTATCTATTAACCAACCCGTTAGACACAGGAGACAGACCAGATGTTCAAAGGCATGGGCGACATGGCCAAGATGATGAAAACTGCAAAAGACATGCAGGAAAAGATGGGCGCGCTTCAGGATGAGATGAGCAACATCACTGTGGTTGGCGAGTCAGGTGCTGGATTGGTCAAGGCAACGGCAACCGCCAAGGGCGAATTGACGGCGCTTGATATTGACCCCTCCATTTTCCACCCCGATGAAAAAGAAGTTGTTGAGGACTTGATACTGGCGGCGATCAAGGATGCACAGGCAAAGGCATCGGAGCGATCGCAACGCGAGATGGCAAAGCTAACCGAGGGGTTGGGCCTGCCCGCCGATATGAAGTTACCGTTCTAGGGACGGCCCCACCAAAAGAGATTTCATGCGCGCTGCGCGGGGATATTTAGACAAAAAAGAAGAGGCGGGGCGGGGTATGAGTAACGCAACACGCGACATTGAAAACCTGATCGAGTTGATGGCCAAGCTGCCCGGTCTTGGCCCGCGCTCGGCTCGGCGTGCAGTGCTGCACATGATCAAAAAACGCGCCCTGCTGATGACCCCGTTGGCCGATGTATTATCCGAGGTGGCGGTGACGGCCCGCGAGTGCTTGAACTGCGGGAATGTTGGAACCACCGACATCTGCGAGATTTGTGCTGCAGACAAACGCGCTATTGGCGAATTATGCGTGGTCGAGGACGTGGCCGATCTGTGGGCGATGGAACGCGCAGGCGTGTTTAAGGGGCGGTATCACGTTTTGGGCGGCACCCTGTCGGCGCTGGATGCTATCGGGCCGGATGATTTGCAAATCCCCAAGCTGCGCAACCGTGTGGCCGCCGAAAACATCACCGAAGTCATTTTGGCTTTGAATGCAACCATCGACGGCCAAACCACTGCCCATTACATTGCGGACGAGCTGGCGGGCATGGGCGTGACGCTTACCACACTGGCGCAGGGTGTTCCGATTGGCGGCGAGCTGGATTATCTGGACGATGGCACCATCTCGGCGGCCCTGAAGGCGCGCAAAAGCTTTTAGGTTGCAAAGGCAATGCGCGCATAGGCATAAAAAATGCCCCGCAGAATAATCTACGGGGCACATATCTTTGAGCACAAAAGGGGTGGCGCTATTTAGCGTCCTCGTCTTCGTCATCATTATCTGGCAGATTGAACAGGCTGTCGGCGTCCACTTTCGTTTCCTCCGGTTCAGGTGTTTCATCGGCCAGTGTAAAGGTCTCAAGCCCCGCAATCGCGGTTGGCATCTTGGGCTCTTCTGGTGCGCCCAAGGATTGCTCGGTCGACACCAGTTTGCGACGCTCGTCATCCGACATCACACCACCCTCTTTGGCCTTTTTCAGGTTGGCCTTTTGCACGGCCGCGTCCAGTTCGGTCTGCTTACACAGGCCCAGCGCGACAGGGTCAATTGGCTGAATGTTACCGATGTTCCAGTGGGTGCGCTCGCGTAGTGCTTTGATGGTTGGCTTGGTCGTGCCAACCAGTTTGCTGATTTGTGCATCGGCCAGTTCGGGGTGAAATTTCACCAACCACAGAATTGAGGCTGGCCGGTCTTGACGTTTGGACAGCGGCGTATAGCGCGGTCCTCGACGTTTCTCCTCGCCAACAGCAGCGGCATAATGCTTTAGGCTCAATTTATGCTTTGGATCTTTCTCGGCTTCCTCAATCTCTTCGCGGGTTAGCTGGTTGTTTGAAATCGGGTCGAACCCTTTAACGCCAGCCGCTACATCGCCATCGGCAATGCCTTGCACTTCCAATTCGTGCAATTCGCAAAAGTCCGCGACCTGTTTGAAGGTCAGCGTTGTGTTGTCCACCAGCCAAACGGCGGTTGCTTTTGCCATGATCAGTTTAGCCATCTTGAAATCTCCTAAAGCATAACTTCCCTACACCCTTGAATGGGCAGCTTCGACTTGAAGCGGGTTCACATTGTAGGGGAACTTAAAGGCTATATACTGCGCATAACCGAAAGAGGAAAGAGTAAATGCGTTTGATTTTGGCAATCCTGTTTGCCGCAACTCTGTCCACACCCGCAGCGCAGGCCGATGGGGCGCGGGCGGGCGATTTTGACTACTACGTTTTAGCGTTGTCATGGTCGCCGACATGGTGTGCAAACGAGGGCGATGCACGCGGTGCCGACCAGTGCGATCCGCGCCACGATCACGGCTGGATAATGCATGGGCTTTGGCCGCAGCACGAGGTTGGTTACCCAAGCAATTGCAATACCTCGGCACGCCCCCCGTCGCGCGGGGAAACCAATGCGATGGCCGATATCATGGCCTCGGGCGGCTTGGCGTGGCATCAATGGAAAAAGCACGGGCGCTGTTCCGGCCTGACTTCGCAAGGCTACTTTGCCGCTGCGCGTCGTGCATATAATGCCGTGGTGCGGCCGTCGGTGCTGCGTAAACTCGACCACACCGTCAAACTACCCGCTTCGGTGATCGAGGATGCGTTCCTACAATCCAACCCTGACTGGTCGGCCGATATGGTGACGATCACCTGCAAAAAGGGACGCATCCAAGAGGCGCGGCTGTGTTTGACCAAAGAGCTGGAGCCGCGCGTTTGCGGCTCGGACGTGGTCAGGGATTGCGCCAGGACGGACGCGCTGTTTGATCCGATAAGGTAGAGTTCACTATAGCGTTTCACAGCACCGCAAGCGGCGAACTTGTCTTATCTCATCCCGAGCCTACCTCTTACATCGGTGATATCATCATCAATATCTCGCAATCTATCCCGCGCCCGCTTAAGCCGAACACGCAAATTGCGCCTTCGCTCGGGGGTGAACGTAAGATCCGACAGGTCTTCATGTCGGCGGGTTAATTCATCTCTCAATTCTTGTACAATTTCCGCTTGCCGCCGACGGCGTTCCAACAGTTCGTCCCACTGGCGTACCAAATTTCGCCGTCCGGAAACACGCGGAAGAAACCCACGATGCTCTTGATAACCCCGTCTTTCACGTCTGCGCCGACGTGCCGTTGTCCGTCTCCTGCGCCGTCCTTTTAGGCGTCGTGATCGACGTGGCAACCCTCGAACAATGCGGCGCAGGATTTGTCTAATCCATTCCCACATTAGATTAACTCTTCGGCCCCCACTCCATGGTCCCGTCACCCCACATCGTAATGAAATTGCTATAGGGAATGTTGTTCAAATAACCTTGAAATGTTACATCAAACTGAAATTGAAACCCGCCCATTATTCCATCGGGACAATCCTTTTTCTCTTTTGTCACTTTGCTGACGGTAATAAGCGGATCAATCGAAACAAAGGCCGAACTGGGGTTTTTGAAACCCTTTTGTGGGTTGCTGACATCGCAACCTTCAAATGTATTGCAATTGCACCAACCGGTAATGCTTGCCATCTCCCAGCCCAGCAGGTTTTCAACCCGGAACGTCATATCGTAAGATGTTATTTTATCAGGTTTACCAACTTCAACACGTTCGAGCGAAACCTGCGAAGCAATCTCTTCAATACTCGTTACAATCTTCTTCAGAGTATGTTGTGACATATCTTCCTCCAGAAATTTGCACGCTCAGCATATCACAAATTGGTGGAAATTGTAACTCGCGGGTCGGGGAACCAAATCCTGTGGCGAGCAAAACCAGTGTTTGGTCTTTAAAAGTAACGACTTAAGTGAAGTTTCCTAAACCGTAGAAATTGCTCTGCTCGACACAACGATTGCTCACAACTCCGTCGATCCGAGAAGTCACTTCATGAACCTCCAGACCTTCAGCCGATTCCGCCCGCCACGCAAAACCTCATATGCGAGTCATATGGAATTCATATGGTTTTCATATCCTGAAAACCGGCTCCGAACCGATGGGTTAACCCACCTTCAAAACGATCTTGCCAATGTGGTCGCCATCCTCGATACGCACGTGCGCCTTGGCCGCATCCGCCAGCGCAAATTCGCTGTCCATCACGGGGGCAACTTGTCCGGTGTTCAGCAGTGGCCAGACCTTTTCGCGCAACTGATCAGCAATCCGCGCCTTGGCCAAATCGCTCTGCGGGCGCAGGGTGCTGCCGGTCACGACGAGCCGACGCATCATGATCTGGGCAAAGTTCAGTTCCACCTTTGGCCCCGTCAAAAACGCTATCTGCACCAGTCGTCCTTCGTCCGACAACGCCTTGATGTTGCGCGGGATGTAGTCGCCGCCAACCATGTCCAAAATCAGGTTCGCGCCACCTGCCTCACGCATCACTGCCACGAAGTCCTCTTCACGATAATTCACCGCCCGTTCAGCCCCCAGATCGGTGCAGACCGCGCATTTCGCGTCCGAGCCTGCCGTGGTGAATACCCGTGCGCCAAAGGCACTCGCCAATTGGATCGCCGTGGTGCCAATGCCGGACGAGCCGCCATGCACCAAGAACCGCTCGCCCGCTTGCAGACCACCGCGCATGAACACGTTTGACCAGACCGTGAAAAACGTTTCCGGCAAGCACGCGGCTTGCTTCATCGACATATCAGTTGGCACAGGCAGCGCGTGTTTGGCGGCACAAGTCACGTATTCGGCGTATCCACCGCCCGGCAACAGCGCACAAACCGAATCGCCCTCGGCCCATTCGGTGACGCCCTCACCCACGGCAGCAACTTCGCCGGCACCCTCAAGCCCCGGTAGATCGCTTGCGGTCGGAGGTGGGGCATAACTGCCGGCCCGTTGCAGCGCGTCGGGGCGGTTCACACCTGCATAAGCCAGCCGGATCAGGATTTCACCATAGGCTGGTCTGGGCACGTCACGGTCGCAAATCTGCAAAACCTCTGGCCCGCCTGCTTTGGTTATTTCAACGGCCTGCATCGTTTTTGGAATGCTCATTTCACGGTTTCCTTGTCCCTGTCCCAACGCCCCGGCACGTCCTGCATCGGCGTGGCTTTCGGGGCTTTGACTTGACTCATCGCCCACATCGGCCCCGCAAACAAGCCCTTCAACACAGGATTACCGCGCACGCTTGCCTTGATCTTTTCGATCTGCATGACGTTTTCGATCCGTCGCTCCAAAAATGCCCACGTATCAGTATTTCCATCACTTTCATCGCCCAGCCAAAATAACACGGTAGATCCATAAACACCTGATAATGTAGCTCTTTTCGTGTACCAATTTATGTCATCCGAAGTGTCGCCCAACACGTTCCAGATCGCGTCACAGGTGTCCCAAATCAGCTTGGCCCCATCGGCCGAGTATTTTGGCAAGGCGAACAAGGCGCTGGCCTTGCGCACGATCTCCTTGTCGTCATTGACCTCAAGTCGCATCCGCACCAGCGCCGAAATTTTGTCGCGATACCGCGTTTCTGACATATCTGCCGCCGCATAACGCTCCAGCATCATTGCGTCGCCCTGCTTATGAAACGCCACCGCCAAATCCACGGCCCCACGCGGACAGGTCGCCTGTGCAACAACGAGGTCTAGCCCCGCGTCGGCCACCGCCATCTGAAAACTACTGTCGGACCAGCCATCAAAGATAACATGCGGCAAGATTGCCGCCATTAGGGCATCTTTGGGGGGTAGCGAGTGTGTCATAATCGAATCTCCTAACTGGACAGGCGGGCCTTGTCTTGGTATAGGGCCATTTCCTGCAACTTTTTGCAAATCTAACCTAGGAAGGTGGTGTAACCACATGCAGGTAAGTGTTCGTGATAACAATGTCGATCAGGCGCTTCGTGCTCTGAAGAAGAAGCTGCAACGCGAAGGTGTATTTCGTGAAATGAAGCTTCGTCAGGCCTACGAAAAACCGTCCGAGAAAAAGGCACGTCAGAAAGCTGAAGCTATCCGTCGTTCTCGTAAGCTGGCGCGTAAGAAACTACAGCGCGAAGGTATGATGTAAGTCATACTCTCGGAGACAAACGAATAGGGAACCTTCGGGTTGCCAATATCAAACCCCCGCGGCCCCGCCTCGGGGGTTTCTTATTGGCAGCGCCCTGTTTCCCGCGTTACTGTGTAAAAAACTCATAGCAAAAGGCGCGATCCCATGACCATCCACATCGGTGCAAACCCCGAAGATATTGCCGAAACCGTTTTGATGCCGGGGGACCCCTACCGCGCCAAATGGGCCGCCGAGACATTTCTAAAGGACGCCAAATGCGTCAACGAGGTGCGTGGCATGTTGGGGTTTACCGGCACATGGAACGGCAACCGCGTCACCATTCAGGGCTCGGGCATGGGCATGCCCAGCCTGTCGATTTATGCCAACGAACTAATGTCCAGCTTTAACGCGCAAACCCTGATCCGGATCGGGTCCTGTGGTGCGATGCAGGAAGATATCAACGTGCGTGACGTGATCATCGCTATGACAGCCACGTCGCTGTCGACCCCGTCGCGTGGGATTTTCAAAGAAATAAACTTCGCACCATGTGCCGACTACGCCTTGCTCGAGGCCGCCGTTACCGCGTCCCGCAAGCGCGATGTGGCCACCCATGTTGGCGGCATCTATTCGTCCGATGTATTTTACGATGAACGCCCCGACCTGACCGAGCAAATGACGCGCCACGGCATTTTGGGCGTCGAGATGGAAGCCGCTGAACTCTATAATCTCGCCGCCCGTCATGGCCGCCGCGCTTTGGCGGTATTGACCGTGTCCGATCATCTGATCACCCACGAAGCCCTGCCCGCAGATCAGCGTGAAAAATCCTTTGGCGACATGGTGGAAATCGCGCTTGAGGCCGCTTTCGCCTAGGTTACGGCTGCGACAGCATCTGGCACAAGCCCTGCGTGACACCACCTGACTGCGGAGCGCGAGGCAACATCAAGGCCAGATGCTGATCCAGACCCACACGATTTTCAAACGGTGCCCGCAAGGTTCCTGCCGCCAAATGCGCTGCCACCAAGGCGCTATGGCCAATCAACACACCAGCACCCTGAACCGCCTCCTCGACCGCCAAACTATAGAGCGAGTAGCTGGGGCCGGAGCGCGCGCCACCCTTTGATCCTAACCAGATGTCCCAATCCTGCGCCCATGTTGCGTCGCCAATCAGCACGGCATCGTCGAGATCGGTCTGCTTTGACAATTGCGCCGCAACCTCAGGGGCACAGACTGGAAATATCTCGTCTTGTTCCAGCCGGATGTGCCGATCTGATGCGGGGGCGTTCGAGTAGAATATCCCGATGTCAAACCCGGCCCGCAACAGGTTTGGCGGTGTTTCAAGGGCTGTGACCGAGATGGTCAGATCTGGATAGGTACGCCGAATGGCAGGCAGGCGCGGTGACAACCACAGCTGCGCAATGCTGGGCAGGGTTGCAATTTGTATCACCCTGACCCCCGCCGTTGTGCGCATCCGCTGAACCGCCCGCCCCAAGTCGTCAAAGGCCGCTGTGAAATCCGCCGCCACCTCGGCCCCGACGCCGGTCAGCTGCACACCTTGGGCTTGCCGCTCGAACAGCGGCGCACCGATCCATGCTTCGAGGGTTTTGATCTGCTGGGTGATCGCACCTGAAGTTACGCACAACTCGTCCGCCGCGCTGGCAAACCCGCCCAATCGAGCCGCGGCCTCAAAGGCTCGCAGCGCATTCAGCGGCGGCCCTTTTGGGCGAGGCGGGGATACGGACATGGTTGTAGCCTTAGTTTTTCTAGCCCTAGTTTGCATAAAAACTCATTTGCGCCAAGGGGAAACGGGTGACAGTCTAACGGCAACCAATCAGGAGATATTGATGACCCACCTCACACGCCGCGCATGGGTGCCCGCAACCGTTGAAACCTACATCCAAGACATCGCGGATCAAACCGCCAATGCCGACACGGCCACCACTGCCGCTCGCCTGGATGCGCTGATCGCTGAAAACCGGCAGATCCACGAACAACAATGTTTCAACCTGAACCCTGCCACCAACGTCATGAACCCGCGCGCCGAGGCAATGCTCGCCTCGGGTCTGGGCAGCCGTCCGTCCCTGGGCTACCCCGGTGACAAATACGAAATGGGGCTTGAAGCGATGGGCGAGATCGAAGTCATCGCCGCCGAGCTGGCCGCCGAGGTTTTTAACGCCGAATTTGCCGAAATCCGCGTCCCGTCGGGGGCAATTGCCAACCTCTATGGCTTCATGGCGTTGACCAAAGCCGGTGACGCCATCATCGCCCCGCCCGCCAGTATCGGTGGTCATGTCACCCACCATGCTGATGGTTGCGCGGGGCTTTACGGGCTGATCAGCCATGACGCCCCCGTGAATGCCGATGGCTATACCATAGATGTTGAGGCGCTGCGAAAACTGGCGCATCAGGTGAAGCCAAAGCTGATCACCATTGGCGGGTCGCTCAATCTGTTTGCGCATCCGGTGGCCGAGGTCCGCAAGATCGCTGATGAGGTCGGCGCGCACCTGCTGTTTGACGCTGCCCACCAATGCGGCATCATCGCAGGGCGTGCTTGGGACAACCCGCTGGATCAGGGTGCGCATCTGATGACGATGAGCACCTACAAAAGCCTTGGTGGGCCACCCTCTGGCCTGATCGTGACCAATGATGCCGGGATCGCGCGGCGGCTGGATGCCATCGCGTTTCCCGGCATGACCGCCAACTTTGACGCCGCCAAATCCGCCGCCCTTGCGCTGACCATGCTGGACTGGCGCGATTTTGGTACGGATTACGCCAACAAAATGGTCTCGACTTCGCGTGCTTTGGCCAATGCGCTGGCGGCTGAAGGTTTGCCGGTGTTTGCCGCCGATCAAGGCTTCACCACCTCACACCAGTTCGCCCTTGTTGCTGCGGATTTTGGTGGCGGTCAAGCCGCCTCCAAGACCTTGCGCCGTGCTGGGTTCTTGGCCTGTGGGATTGGTCTGCCGATGGATGATGTTACGGGCGACATGAATGGCCTGCGCTTTGGCACGCCGGAACTGGTGCGTTGGGGCATGGAGGAATCGGATGCGCCACGGATGGCCGCCCTGATCGCGAGCGCCCTACGTCGCAATGACCCCGAAGCGCTGGCTGCTGAAGTGTCCGAATGGCGCAGCAGTTTTGACACGCTGCACTACATCCACCCCTAAATGTCTTACGCTCCGTGCCCGCCTTCATAGTGATTGCGGGCGGGGGGCTGCCAGCCCTCAAGCGCACCTGCTGCGGGTTCGAACACCTCGACCAGCAGCGGATAACACGATGCCCCGTCGCTGGAATGTTCCGCTGAACAATCACCGCCCGGACAAGCCGACAGCGCCCCCAGCAGATCAATTTCGGCGAAAAACTCCAGATAGTCCCCGACCCGCACTGGGCTGGCTTTCATAAAATACTGCCCCGTGTCGCGGGTGAATCCGGTGCACATGAAAACGTTCAAAACGTCATGCACGTGGAGTTCGGCTTCGGCATGCGTGACGCCGAGTTCCGCCGCCAAGGCGCGGATCAGGTTGGAGTGACAACAATGGTGATATTGGTCACCCGACAGCAAGTTGTGCGTATAGGGGTCGCAGCGCGTGCCAATCACATCGTGGACCGAGCCGCCGAACGCATCGATACCATACCAGTCCAGCGTGTCCGTGGTGATCGTCGCCATCGGCCGAAGTTGGGGGAAACTGCTCCACATCCGCTCGCCCGTGGTTAAATGCGTTCCATGTAGGGCGCGAGATTTGCCGCTGTAAAACCGCTCGCTCAAATCATTGGCGTTCCACAAGTTCAGATCGCCAACTTGTGGACCCTCAACGCTGGTGACGCGGAAAAACTGCCCCGCCGAAACCCGAAAACAGGCGGCTTCGCGTGGCGAGGCCAGCACTTCGCTGACCTTCTCCGCCCCTTTGCGCGCTGCCTGATAGAGCGCCATATCGGGCGTCGGTAGTGTTTTAACCGGATAGCAAATCACCGGTTTCACAGCGCGGCGCACGGCGGCATCTTTTGGAGCGTCACTCATTTATCCACCTCGCAATTTTGCCTCTGTCAAAACATCCCGTTGGGATTTGCGCTGTCCTTGGGCAAAGTCTGCAACACATCCCAATGCTCAACAATCTTACCGTCTGAATCGAGCCTGAATATATCAATGCCGGCGTAATCGTCGCCACCCGGCCATATTTGGTGGCAGTGTAAAACCACCATATCGCCCTCGGCCAACACGCGCTTGAACACGACTTTCTTGCTGGGATGCTCGCTCTGCATCCGTTCGAAATACTCAATGAACCCGTCCGTGCCGTTGGCCACATGCGGATTATGCTGAATATATGTATCGCCCACATATTTTTCGACCGCAGCGGCCGGTTCACATTGATTGAACATCATGTCGTAAAACGCCATGGCATTCTTCTTATTGCGTTCCAGATCGCTCATGGGCGGGTCTTCCTTCAGTCAGTTTGATGGAGCCCGACTTAAACCGCCCGTTGCACCATCATTTTCTTGATCTCGGCAATCGACTTGGCGGGGTTCAACCCTTTGGGGCAAGTGTTGGTGCAATTCATGATCGTGTGGCAGCGATACAGCTTGAACGGATCATCCAACTGATCCAGCCGCTCGCCCGTATACTCATCGCGTGAATCAATGATCCAGCGATAGGCGTGTAGCAACGCCGCAGGCCCAAGATAGCGATCTGAATTCCACCAGTAGCTGGGGCAGGATGTGGAGCAGGACGCGCACATGACGCATTCATACAGCCCATCCAGTTTCTTGCGGTCTTCGATCGACTGCTTCCATTCCTTGGCGGGACGGTTGGTTTTGGTTTCCAACCACGGCATGATGCTGGCGTGTTGGGCATAAAAATTGGTCAGATCGGGGATCAAATCCTTGACCACTGGCATGTGCGGCAGCGGATAGATTTTCACGTCGCCTTTGATCTCATCCATGCCGTAGATACAGGCCAGCGTGTTGATGCCGTCGATATTCATCGCGCAGGACCCACAAATGCCTTCACGGCATGAGCGGCGAAACGTCAGGGTCGGATCAATCTCGTTTTTGATTTTAATCAGCGCATCCAAGACCATCGGGCCGCAAGAATCCATGTCCACAAAATAGGTGTCGACTTGCGGGTTTTTGCCATCATCCGGATTCCAGCGGTAAATGCTGAATTTGCGCAGATTGCTGGTGCCAGCGGGTTTGGGCCATGTTTTGCCCGTCACCATGCGGGAATTTTTCGGGAGCGTCAGTTCAACCATATCTAAGTCCTATCACAATCCGACCAGCAAGAAACACTTCACCGTGCCAGTGCGGGTGCTGATCCCGACAACTGTATTTACCGTGCTTTGGTCCACACCTGTCACTGCCGCTTTAGCCAGATCAAAGATTTCATCCGTAGTGGCATTGTCAATCACACAATCACTATATGCGGCGGTATTCTTACCGGGAAACCGGTTGGCAATGATCGGCGTCACCACGCCTTTGGCGGCTTGCCGAGATGTGTCTTGAACGATCCCGTCCGTGACGCAGCCCGACAGGGCAAACAGCGCCCCGCCCAATACTGAAAATCGTAACATCATTCCCTCTTACCCGCCAATTCTGTCGTTATATTCCGGCTGGCCCGGTAATGTGCCCGCCTGAATGTGCCGGCGCTCGACACAGGCATTCATGAACAATGCGCCGCGAAGATCGCCACCTTGATCCGCTTCAATTTTAGCCAATCCATTGGTGCCGATCTGATTTGCAGAGCGCTTATATGTGCCTTTGGCTTGTGTTTCCAACTGGCAACCCTGCATGTAGTCTTTTGCAACTTCTTGCGGGGCGGAACACGCGCCCAGCAGAGCCGTCGTCGCCAGTAAAATTGAGGTGATCGTCAAATTTCTCATATTTAATCCCCCTGCAACGACGATTGTATCGTGCTGCCAGATTGCAAAAACAACATTGCGCGGCGTTGTTGGGTCGTCGTCATCCGTGGCCACAGTGCCGCATCACCACTCATCAACGGGAATTGGTTGGGCAATGGCAATTTGCCACGCTCCTGCGGCGCGTCACGCACCTTGCGGGTTCGCGATGTCTTTGATGTTCTGGCAAGCGTCGCATCAATACAGCGGTTCATAAAGGCCAGTTCCTGCGTGGTCGCATGAACTTTGCGAATTTTATAGTCGGGGTGGTTGATAGCCCGTTCCGTAAAACCCGAGGCTTGCGCACATTTTTCGGCAAGCCAATAGCTGGGCACCGCATGAGCCGATGAGGGTGCAAAACCTCCAAAGCCCAAAGCCGCTGCAATCATCCAATATCCGGTTATGCCGCGCATCAATACACTCTCTCTTTGGGCGCAATTTTTTTCAAATCGATGCCGCCATCTTTGGCGGCGGTCAGGGGCTCCAGATGCACGGGACGGTATTTCAACGTCACTTTTGGCCCCTTAACAAAGGCCAGCGAGTGTTTGCGCCAGTTTTTGTCGTCGCGATCTGGATAATCCTCGTGCGCATGCGCACCACGGCTTTCCTTACGGGCCTCAGCGGCCACAATCGTTGCCATCGCGTTTGGCATCAGGTTGGTCAGCTCCAGTGTTTCCATCAAATCAGAGTTCCAAACCAATGAGCGGTCGGTGACCTTGAGATCATCAACCTTGGCCGCAACCTTTTTCATTTTGGCACAGCCTTCAGCCAGTGTTTTATCAGTGCGGAACACCGCAGCGTCCAGTTGCATAGTGGTTTGCATTTCCATGCGCAGGTCGGCCGTCGAGGTGCCACCATCTGCATGACGCAAGCCGTCAAACCGGTCAAACGCAGCATCCACAGAGGCCATATTCAAGTCTTGGTTCGGCTCTTTGGGATCAACGATTTCGCCAGCTTTGATCGCGGCGGCGCGGCCAAACACAACCAGATCGATTAAAGAGTTTGAACCGAGACGGTTGGCCCCATGCACGGATGCACTTGCCGCTTCGCCTACTGCCATCAGGCCCGGCACAATGGCGTCGGGGTTCTTGGCCGTCGGGTTCAAAACCTCGCCCATATAGTTGGTTGGAATGCCACCCATGTTGTAATGCACGGTCGGCAGTACCGGGATCGGTTCCTTGGTCAGATCGACACCGGCGAAAATTTTCGCACTTTCGGAAATACCCGGCAGACGCAGCGCCAGAGTTTCTGGCGGCAGATGGTTCAGGTTCAGGTGGATGTGGTCCTTGTTTGGCCCCACACCACGGCCTTCGCGGATTTCCAGCGTCATGCAACGCGAAACCACATCGCGGCTGGCCAAATCCTTGTAGGTTGGGGCGTAACGCTCCATGAACCGCTCGCCCTCGGAGTTGGTCAGATAACCACCCTCGCCGCGTGCGCCCTCGGTGATCAGGGTGCCGGCACCGTAGATCCCTGTCGGGTGGAATTGCACAAACTCCATATCCTGTAGCGGCAATCCTTGGCGGGCAACCATTCCGTTGCCGTCCCCCGTGCAGGTGTGGGCCGACGTTGCACTAAAGAACGCACGACCATAACCGCCGGTGGCCAGCACGACCATCTTGGCGTTGAACACATGCATGGTGCCGTCGCCCAGCTTCCACGCAACGATGCCCTGACATTTGCCATCTTCGGACATGATCAGGTCCGTGGCGAAATACTCAATATAGAATTCCGCGTTATGCTTTAGCGATTGACCGTACAGCGTGTGCAACATCGCGTGACCGGTGCGGTCAGCGGCGGCACAGGTGCGTTGCACGGGCGGGCCTTCGCCAAATTCGGTGGTGTGGCCACCAAACGGGCGTTGGTAAATCTTGCCCTCTTCGGTGCGCGAGAACGGCACACCGTAATGTTCCAGCTCATAAACCGCTTTTGGGGCTTCGCGGGCCAGATACTCCATCGCATCCGTATCGCCCAACCAATCCGATCCTTTGACCGTATCGTAAAGGTGCCATTGCCAGTGATCCGGCCCCATGTTCGACAGGCTGGCCGCAATGCCGCCTTGGGCTGCAACCGTATGCGAGCGGGTCGGGAAAACCTTGGTGATACAGGCAGTTTTTAGCCCCTGCTCGGCCATGCCCAGAGTGGCCCGCAGCCCAGCGCCGCCTGCCCCTACAACAATAACGTCGTAATCGTGGGTCTCATATTCATATGCAGCCATGCTATTTCTCCGGCTCAAGCACTAAAGGCGATTTTGGCGATGGCGAAAATGGCTGTTACAGCCACGCCTCCCCAAATCAGTTTGTTCAAAATCAATGAGGCCAACAGCGTCCGTTGGCCATGCACATAGTCCTCGATCACAACTTGCAGACCTTGTTGCAGGTGTTTGCACACAACGATGAAAAACATCACCGCGACCAGCGCGTGATAGGGGTGTGCGTAGGTCTGTAACATTGCGGCGTGATCCGCCCCAAGGCTGCGCATAAACGGGAACAAAAACATCAGCGACAGCGGGATCAGCGCAATCGACGTCAGCCGTTGCGACATCCAGTGGCCAACCCCGTTGTGGGCTGCCCCAAGTCCGTCAACACGTTTGCGATCAGTAATAAAAGACATCCGATTTCCCCTCACATAACCCAAACGATGCAAAGCACCGTGGCAAGCACCGACAAGATCAAAGTGATCCAACCCGAGCGCCTGACAGATTTCATGCCCATGCCCTTAACCGCGTCCCAGCGCAGATGGCGCAAGCCGCTGAAAAAGTGGAACCAAAAGGCCCAGAGTGATCCAACAAGGATCAGCAATCCGAACCAGGATGTCAGGAACCCGTCAACCAGTTCGTAATATCCGACCCCCGTGGCCGCCGCCAAAAACCACCACGCTATCAGCACTGTGGCCAATAGCATGCCAATGCCGGTGATCCGGTTCAGGATCGACAAAACGGATGTGATCTGTGGACGGTAAATTTGCAAATGGGGCGAAAGCGGGCGATTGCCCTGATTTGAGCCTGCCCCCTGATTTTCAATTGCCATCGTGTCTACCCTTTCAGGTTCAAATGCCTGTGCGCAGCGTATCAGTGTTCAACTTACCAATGATGAATAGCGCCATACCGTGACCAAGTCACGCGATCTAACGCAATGTTAGCGCAAATATTTTGATGAATCCGGCATTTAGCAGCGCTTGTGATCACAGCTAGGGTTTGTGTGATCACAAATTTTACTCCCTGCGACTCATTCCGGAGCATCACGATACAATTCATCAATGTAATTCGTGCAAACTGTAATCTTTTCACGGCCTGATGAGTAGAAAGCGTAAAAATTGCTGCCGCGCCCGCAACGTTTTACCGTCACCCGTAGACGCCTTGGCAGGTTGAACTTTTCATTCATTCTTCTCACTTCGTTTTCAATGACTTGGGCGGCTTGCATTTGCAGGCCCGATCTTGCGCTTTCGCTGAAACTGACGGGTTTGCCGGTTTTTGCGTCCGCAATCTGTTTGATGACCAATCCCCAGCTGTTTTTGGCCAGTGCGAATTCAGATTCGCAAATTTCAGCACGACCTTCAGGCAGCCCCATTTGTTCAGCAAAATCCGCGCGACGCTCGGGCGCGCTGCCATACGTCAGGCAAACGATGTTATAGTAACGCTGCATGTCGGGGCCATGCTCGTCGGTCCAATCCCATTCGTGCCCCCTGCTGCGCATTTTGATCGCGTCCACTTCAAATCCGCGCGCAGCCCCACTGTTGATCGCAATCGCCTCAGCCTCGTCGAACAAACGATCTACCATCACCACGCTGAACACGTCGGCGGCGTCTTCTTCCTGACCCAGCACCGGCAGTTCCATAATGTCGATCAACGCGTGGGCAAGTTCGTGATAAAATGTCGAAATCAGATTCGTACGCACGAACTCGAACCGTTCGGCATCCAGGGCGGCCGCTTCGGGTTTACCCTGTTTTTCCTCGTCCTGTTCATGCACTTGCGACGGCGCTTCTTTTTCAGTTTTATCAACCAGTTTGTTCACGCTGCCGCCAGCCAGCGCGGCCATTGGCACCAAAAGGGCAATACTCAAGATACAGGAAAGTTTTTTCATACCGAGCATGATCGGCATCCGGCCATAACTGTCAAGCATCCCTTGTGGGTTTGTCCCTAAATGCGGCGCTTTGCCCTTTGATTGAATTCCCAACCCCATCTCGATAGATGTTCAGCAACAGTGTTAGAAAAAAATGAGGTCAAAAACATGAGACCACTGCGTCTACTCACAATATTAATGCTGGTCCTGCTGGCTATAGTAACGGTCATTACCCTGCTGTTAGGTGGGTTCATGCCGATTTTCAGCGTCGCGTCGGGCCTGTTGTTTTTATACTATTTAGCGATCTATTTCGGAATCAAATTTGCTGGGGAAACGGCAAAAAAGGCATTCGTCTATGGCTTTGCCCTTTTGTTTCTTATCCCGATCGCCCTGTTCATAATTGACTTCGAAGGCTTCCTGAACTTTTTGATGCAAGGCGTTCATCTGGATATGAAATGAGCGCAGACTACAGCGGCATCACTGCCCAATAGTCCAGATCCAACAGCACATCCGGCAGGTATTTCCCGTCCTCACCGCGTATTTCAAACGCAGCCCCTTTGGTTGCCACTGTGCGCAGCCGGATCAGTCCAACGCCGGGCGCATCCGTCTCGGCCACGTCTAAAACCTCGGACCACGCCCGCACCGTATCGCCCGCAAAACACGGGTTTGCATGGGCACCTGCATTGATGCCGACAATCATCTGCGCATTGGCCAAGCCATTAAAACTAAGGGCGCGCGCCAGTGAAATGATATGGCCGCCATACATCAAACGCTTGCCGTCGGGCCGCGCAGTGGCGTCAAAATGCACCTTGGCGGTGTTTTGCCACAGGCGCGTGGCGATCATGTGTTCGGCCTCTTCAATGGTGACCCCATCGACATGGTCAATCTGCTCACCAATGTTGTAATCGCCCAGCCGGTGCGCCTCGCCCGCTTGGGTAAAATCATATCCGGTGAACTCCAGCCCCTCCGGCAGGCTCAGTTGATCCGCCGCCACCACTTTGGCCAGTTCAGGCACCGTCACGTCAGGGGCCGCTGCCCCCAGATCGCGCTTTTTCACCATCACCCAGCGGACATATTCCAGCACCGCCTCGCCGTGTTGATTGGTGCCTGTGGTGCGCACCCAGACGACGCCACTCTTACCGTTGGAGTTTTGTTTCAACCCAATCACTTGGCTAGAGGATCGCAGCGTATCACCAGCATAGACCGGCTTTAGCCAACGGGCCTCGGCATAGCCCAAATTCGCCACCGCATTCAGCGAAATATCAGGCACGGTTTTTCCAAATACAACGTGAAAGGTGATCAGATCATCCATCGGCGACGCCGCCAACCCACAGTTACGCGCAAATTCATCCGAGGACGCCAAGGCGTGACGTGCCGGATACATCGCATGATACAACGCCCGCTCGCCACCTGACACCGTGCGCGGCACCGCGTGCTCGATCACTTCATTCAGCCGGTAATCTTCAAAAAAGCGCCCCGCACTGGTCTTGCCCATTTATTGTGCTCCCAGCTTCAAGTCCGGCGCATATTTAACATCCGCCTTTTTGGTCACGGCTTGGCCACAGCGCATCACCCCGTTGGCGTGATCAAAGGCATAGGTGGGCGAGCCATACAGCTCCCACCCCTTGCTCAACGCCTCACTCACTTTGTGGCAAAACGCCGAGGTGTCGTCTTCGGTCAGCAATCGATACAGCTTCATCCGTAGGTCCCCCGAAATGGGCTGTAGCCCAGCCAGATATGCACACCTGTAATCAGCGCGTATAACACCAGCGCTATTAGCATGTTTTTCGCGTCTTTTGAAAACGGGCCGACCTCTGGGCGCTCCCAGGGACCATCGCCGCGATTTGCCAGCACCATCTGCACCAAGGCCCACGCCGCCAGCCCGCCGAACAACACGACCGAGGCGCTGTCACCGTTCACCAGCAAATGCGCCACGGCCCAGATCACCATGCCCCACATCATCGGATGACGCACCTTGGCCGCAACCCACCCTTTTGAAGACCCAGCCCCAATCATAAACAGCGCCAGCAACATCAGCAGGTTGTTCAGATGCCCCATGCCCGCCATCGGGGGGTAAACTTGTGTGCTGTCCGCCATGCGGTAGCCGAATATCATCATGACAACCGACGCCAGGGTCAACACTGCAACCAGACCCTTGCCAGCGTCCCCCATCGAGGCCCGAAGCCCCGGTGTAACCCGCTTGAAAAAATGCGCGGCCGCCCACAGCGCGACCCCTGCTATCAGTAACGTCATACTCTATCCTTCCAGTGATGAAATCATATCAGCCTTGGCCAATGTTTGTCGCGCCGTCACAATATGCAGGTTTTCGACGATTTTGCCATCCACCACGGCCACGCCCAACCCGTTGGCCTCGGCCTGCTCGAACGCCTCAATCTGACGCCGTGCCAAATCCACCTCGGCCTCGCTTGGGGCAAAGGCCGTGTTGGTCACCGCCAATTGGGCCGGATGGATCAAAGTCTTGCCATCAAACCCCAAGTCGCGGCCCTGCTCACATTCGGCCCGCAACCCGTCCCCATCCTTGAACGCATTATAGACCCCGTCAATCGCGATCACCCCATGACTGCGTGCCGCCAGCAAACAGATTTGCAGGCTCGCCATCATCGGCAACCGGTCCGCCCTGAAACGGCAATTCAGATCCTTTGCCAGATCATTGGTGCCCATCACCATCCCCGCCAACTGCGGATGTGCCGCAATTTCGGCCGCATTCAAAATTCCCAGTGGTGTCTCCATCATCGCCCAGATCGGCACATCCCCGACCAGTGCGGCCAAGGCGTCAACGTCCGCCGCGCTGTTCACCTTGGGCAGCAAAACCGCATCCGCGCCGCTGACCACAGCCGCATCCGCAGCCCCCCATTCGGTGTCCAGCGCGTTGATGCGCACAATTTTGAACCGCGCGCCGTAATCTTGCGTAAGCGCATCCGCCAACACCTGGCGGGAGACAGCCTTTTCCTCGACCGCCACCGCGTCTTCCAAATCAAAGATGATCGCATCCACCACCAGCCCACGGGCTTTTTCAAGCGCCCGTTCTTTTGATGCGGGAATGTATAAAACTGATCGAAAGGGACGTGCGTGCTGATCCATGATTCTGCCTCTTGGTAATAATCTTGCGCAGAAAGCAACATTTCAGCACCATTGAGCAAGCTCTTATTGCCCGCACCCCCGGTTTCTTTTTTGTCCAAATATCCTCGCCGAAGGCTGCATGCGTTTTAACCCGCAGGGATAAAACGCTTGGGGCGATGTGCGTAGCACAGCGCAATCCCTGCAATCGGGCTTCACCTTTCGTTAACCAATACGCCCCCGAAATTAACCATTTATTTGGTGTTCCCAAGGCACATTGAACAGACAAAAGGAGGGCCACCCAAGGAAAGGTAAAAGACATGAACCGCAAATTACTAACACTATCATTGGGCGTCGGTGCGATCCTGCTCAGCACCCAATTCGCTTATAGCCAAGGCGCAAACTGCGCCAAGCGCGAAACCGTCGTCAATCGATTGGCCCAAGCCTATGGCGAAACCCGCCAAAGCATGGGACTGGCCGCCAACAATGCCGTGATTGAGGTTTTTGCCTCTGATGAAACCGGCACATGGACCATTACGGTTACCACATCCAATGGGCAGACCTGCCTTGTGGCCTCGGGCCAAGCCTTTGAGGAACTGGCCGAGCGCCTGATCCCCGAAAGCGAATCCGACGCCTAAAGTTTCCTAATTTTTATCATGGACACCTGCCAATTGCGCGCAGGTGTCCGTGATACCGCTCACATTCAGTTTTCCAGATTTGACGCCGCCTGAATTGCCTGTTCAAATGCCTTGCGCGCAGGTTCAGGAATAGATAGGCAAACAGCGAAATTATCGGATCAGGAGATCACACAATGGCCAGAGCCAAAATTGCCCTCATCGGTGCCGGACAAATCGGCGGCACGCTTGCCCACCTTGCAGCTATGAAAGAACTTGGCGACGTCGTCATGTTCGACATTGCCGACGGTGTGCCCCAAGGCAAATCACTCGACATCGCCGAAGCTGGCCCCGCTGAAGGGTTCGACGCCACCATGAAAGGCACCACCGATTACGCTGATATCGCTGGCGCTGACGTGTGCATCGTGACTGCCGGTGTTGCCCGCAAACCCGGGATGAGCCGAGATGATCTGCTGGGCATCAACCTGAAAGTTATGAAATCGGTTGGCGAAGGCATCGCCAAACACGCGCCCAACGCCTTTGTGATCTGCATCACCAACCCGCTGGACGCCATGGTTTGGGCTTTGCGCGAATTTTCTGGCCTGCCGCACGAAAAAGTCTGCGGCATGGCCGGTGTTCTGGACAGCGCCCGTTTCCGCCACTTCCTTTCGCTGGAATTTGGCGTCTCGATGCGCGACGTCTCGGCCTTTGTTCTGGGCGGACATGGCGATACAATGGTGCCGCTGACCCGTTACTCCACCGTTGGCGGCATCCCGCTGCCTGACATGGTGAAAATGGGCTGGACCACGCAAGAAAAAATGGATGCTATCGTGCAGCGCACCCGTGATGGCGGTGCTGAAATCGTTGGCCTGCTGAAAACCGGCTCCGCATTCTACGCACCTGCCACCTCCGCCATCGAGATGGCCGAAGCCTACCTCAAAGACCAAAAACGTGTGCTGCCTTGTGCGGCTTACGTCGACGGCGCCCTTGGCCTAGACGGGTTTTACGTCGGCGTGCCCACCATTATCGGGGCTGGCGGCATTGAACGTGTGATCGACATCCAACTGTCCAAAGACGAGCAGAAAATGTTCGACAGTTCGGTCAACGCGGTCAAAGGTCTGGTTGATGCCTGTAAGGCGATTGATCCTTCGCTGGGCTAAGGTATTCCTGACTTGTAATCAGACAAAAGGCATTCCATCCTTGTGGGGTGCCTTTTGTTTTATCAGGAGTAATTCCATGCGTTTAGCGATCACGCTTGCCACCGCCCTCATCACCGCCCCCGCCTATGCTCAATCCACAGCCCAACTCGGCGCGGACAGCTTGGCCATGGCCACTGAAACCTTCACAGCCTTGCCCGACAAAACCCCGTCCGACCAGTTCGCGCTTGGCGCGCTACACTTTCTGCGCGGGGTGGAAAAAACCCTGCAAGTCCGTTGGGAATACAACGCCGTTTTAGAAGACCTCGACATCCCCGTGATGCGCCTGCCTGTGCCGCCCAATCCGGATGCCAAACCCTTCAAACCCGACCTGATCACCGGCCTGTTCACCGAATTGCTGACCGATATGGACGCCAGTCGCGCGGCGCTTACCCAAATCCCTGACGGCGCTGACGTGGCGCTCAACATCAACCTCGCCGACTTGTGGTTTGACATCAACATGAATAACAAACGCGATCAGGGCGAAGGTATCATCGAGGTCGGCGCGTTTACTATGATGGGCGAACCCGATCTTGGAGACGCCGAAGGTCTGCCGCCGATGGACATCCGCTTTGATACGCCTGATGTTGCGTGGCTGACGGCTTATACCCACATGCTGTCCGCAGCGGGTGAACTGGTGGTTGCGTTTGACCCGACCGAGGCCATATCTGCGGTGATGAACGCCGTGCAAAAAATGAACGAATTGCGCGCGGAACCGTTCACGCGGTCCGGATTTATTGGTGCAAACGAAACCCGCTGGATTGACCAGTTTGCCATGGCTTATGGCGCCCTGAACCGGCAACCCGACGCCACCCGCACCCGCGCGGCACATGCCCATCTGCTCAGCATGATCGCAGAGAACAAGACCTTTTGGGCCGGCATTGAAGCCGAGACCGATAACGTCAATGAATGGATTCCCAACGCCAGCCAAACCGCAGCACTCGGATTTGAGTTGCCACCCGAAGCCAGCATAGCGTGGCAAGTCATTCTGGACGATGTCGAAGCTATGCTGAACGGTGATCTGTTGATCCCGTACTGGCGGCTGGGCAACGTAGGTGGCGTGAACATGCAAAAACTGTTTTTAGACCCGCCGGTTTTTGATATTGTCACATGGATACAGGGCTATGGCCTGCTGCCTTATCTGGAACGCGGCCCCGTCATTACGCCCGATAGCATCAATCAATTTGATGAGCTAACAGGTGGTGATATCATGTTGTTTTCGTTCCTGTTCAACTGATCCATTTGTTGCAAACCGAATCATCTCTAAATTTTGTGATCACACTAACTAAGGGTGTGATCACAAAATTGAAAAATCCGGCCAATTTTCCGTCAAACCGCGAAAAACCGTTTCTTTACCCCCTTCCTTCATGCTTACTGGCTAAGAACAGTAGACAATGATGGGACAGATCAGTGAACATTCATGAATACCAAGCCAAAGAGCTCCTTCGCGCATATGGTGCGCCAGTTTCCGAAGGCCGTGCCGTTCTAAAGGCCGAAGACGCCAAAACAGCCGCAGGCGCACTGGATGGTCCGGTCTGGGTTGTTAAGGCCCAAATCCACGCCGGTGGCCGTGGCAAAGGTTCCTTCAAAGAGGCGGATGCCGGCGACGCGGGCGGTGTGCGCATCACCAAATCCGTGTCCGAGGCCGCCGAGGAGGCCAAGAAAATGCTGGGCCGCACATTGGTCACCCATCAAACCGGCCCTATCGGCAAACAGGTCAACCGCATCTACATCGAGGATGGCGCGGCGATTGCGTCGGAATTCTATCTCGCCCTGCTGGTTGACCGCGCAACATCGCGTATCTCATTCGTTTGCTCCACCGAGGGCGGCATGGATATTGAGGAAGTCGCCGAAGCCACACCAGAAAAAATCCTGTCGTTCTCGGTTGATCCGGCCACGGGTTACCAAGGGTTCCACGGCCGCCGCATCGCATTCGCGTTGGGGCTGGAAGGCAAGCAGGTCAAACAATGTGTCGGCCTGATGGGCACACTTTATAAGCTGTTCACCGACAAAGACGCCGAGATGCTGGAAATCAATCCGCTGGTCGTCACCAATGATGGCGATCTCGTTTGTCTCGACGCCAAAATGGCGTTCGACTCCAATGCCACCTACCGCCACCCCGACGTGGCCGCCCTGCGTGACGAAACCGAGGAAGACGCCAAAGAACTGGCCGCGTCCAAGTTCGATCTGAACTACATTGCGCTGGATGGTGAAATCGGCTGCATGGTCAACGGCGCGGGGCTGGCGATGGCAACGATGGACATCATCAAACTCTACGGCTCCTCGCCTGCCAACTTCTTGGATGTCGGCGGCGGCGCAACCACCGAAAAGGTCACCGAAGCGTTTAAAATCATCACGTCTGATCCCAACGTCAAAGGTATTCTGGTTAACATCTTTGGCGGCATCATGCGCTGCGATGTGATCGCCGAGGGTGTGGTGAGCGCTGTCAAACAAGTTGGCCTAAAAGTGCCGCTGGTTGTGCGTCTGGAAGGCACCAAAGTGGAAGAAGGCAAAGCGATCATCAACAACTCCGGTCTGGACGTGATCGCGGCGGATAATTTGAGTGATGCTGCCGAAAAGATTGTGAAGGCGGTGAAGGGGTAAGTTGTGAATTACGTCGAAGCCTTCCAAAAGCTTGGATATACAATCGTAGCGCCACGATCAGATTGGTCCGCTGAGAAGGATGGTGGTGTCTGTATAACGATTTGGCAAAAGGAACGCAGTATAAAGGATGGGCTACCTTACCTTGACCTCTGGGAATTACACCCTTCCGGTGGAGAATGGCAGGAAAAATCTGGGCATAAAAAGCGTATGCGACATCTTCAAAAAGCAATGGATCAGTTCGATGGAGCCGTGGATGTTATTTTTGTTACTGGTGAACCCGGCGAATCCTATGAAAGTGCGAACCCTTGGATCAAGGAAGAACGCGGCTTTGGTTGGAGAATTTCAAAATTTGACCCCGATAGTGGATATTTCCGTGCGGAAATTGACAAAACAGAAACGATTGGTTGAAACGACCATAGAAAAACGGAACCAAAAATGGCCATTCTAGTAAACGAAAACACCAAGGTAATCTGTCAGGGCTTCACCGGCTCCCAAGGCACCTTTCATTCCGAACAAGCCATCGCTTATGGCACCAAAATGGTTGGTGGTGTAACGCCGGGCAAGGGTGGCATGACCCACCTTGATCTGCCAGTTTTTAATTCCGTGCACGAAGCCTGCGATGTAACAGGTGCCAATGCCTCCGTCATCTATGTGCCGCCGCCCTTTGCTGCCGACAGTATCCTCGAGGCAATTGACGCCGAGATGGAGCTGATCGTTTGCATCACCGAAGGCATTCCGGTGCTGGACATGATGAAGGTCTACCGCGCGCTGGATGGCTCCAAATCCCGTCTGATCGGGCCAAACTGCCCCGGCGTGATCACGCCTGACGCCTGCAAAATCGGCATCATGCCCGGCCACATCCACAAACGCGGCTCTTGCGGCGTGGTTTCGCGCTCGGGCACGCTGACCTACGAGGCGGTCAAGCAAACCACCGACATGGGGCTGGGTCAATCCACCGCTGTCGGCATTGGCGGCGACCCGATTAAGGGCACCGAACATATCGATATTTTGGAAATGTTCCTCGCCGATCCTGAAACCCAATCCATCATCATGATTGGTGAAATTGGTGGGTCCGCCGAAGAAGAAGCCGCGCAGTTCCTGGCCGATGAGAAAAAAGCAGGCCGCTGGAAACCCACGGCGGGTTTCATCGCCGGTCGCACAGCGCCTCCGGGCCGCCGCATGGGCCACGCTGGCGCGATTGTTGCCGGTGGCAAGGGCGATGCCGAAAGCAAGATTGAGGCGATGCGTTCCGCCGGTATCATCGTTGCCGACAGCCCTGCGGGCCTTGGCGAAGCCGTGATGGAAGCGATTGGCTAACAGTGAAACCTCTGCGAAACATCAAATCAGAGGGCAGTGCCCGATCCAAGGGGGGGCGTAAAGCGCCCGCCGTCACGCTGAAAGCGTGCCTGTGGCACGACGGGGGCGGGTCGGGCGCTGTCCGGCGGCGCCCGCCGAACGGGGTGTGCATCTAAATGCGTCCAGTAACCGCCATACAAACCGGATTTAGAAAATCCCTCACCTTTTCGGGGCGCGCTTCCCGATCCGCGTATTGGTGGTTTCTTCCGTTTGGCTTTGGCTTACCCATTTGCGTCTACTTAGGGTTAGAAGTATGGAACACCGAACAGTCTATGTGGACACATATCGCTGTAAGCTCATTGTTTCTACTGCCTCTAATTTCTGTCACGGCCCGCCGATTACAAGACACTGGTGAAGATGGCCATTTTATCAGAATTCCAACGGGTGCATTGATTGGTTTCATCCTGTCAGCTTGGTCTATTAGCGAATTTTCAAGTTGGTTGGAAATGGTGTTTAGCACTATTGATGGCCCAGCAGGGTTCGGATTGCTACTAATTGCCGGGCCTATTGTTCTCATCTTGCTCTCATTTACTCTGTATTTCCTTATTTCAGGGTTAGTCACTGGCTCTCCTATGTTCGGACAAATGCTAGTGCCTTCCCAGTCCGGCCCCAACAAATTCGGCCCCAACCCAAGCGAGGTCCCATCATGACCGAACACCCCACCACTGACGAATTCCACAACTCCTCTTTCCTGCAAGGCCATAACGCCGAGTACATCGAGCAGCTTTATGCCCAATACGCGGGTGACCCGAATGCGGTAGATGAAGCATGGCAAGCCTTTTTCAAAGAGCTCGGCGAGGGCGATATCGAGGTCAAGGCCGCCGCCGCTGGCCCGTCTTGGGCGCGGGGCGACTGGCCGCCGACACCGAATGACGACCTAACCCATGCGCTGGATGGGCAATGGCCCAAGGACGAGGCCGAGCCTGCCAAGGCCGCCGAAAAAATCGTCGCCAAGGCAGAAGAAAAGGGTGTTGAGGTTTCAGATGAGGCTGTTAAGCGCGCCGTGTTGGACAGTATCCGTGCCCTGATGATCATCCGTGCCTACCGCATCCGTGGTCATCTGGCGGCTGATCTGGACCCGTTGGGATTGGCCGAACAAACGCCGCACCCGGAACTGGACCCCGCCGCCTACGGGTTCACCGAATCCGACATGGACCGGCCAATTTTCATCGACAATGTGTTGGGCCTGCAAGTGGCGTCGATGCGTCAGATCATCGAGATTGTTAAGCGCACCTATTGCGGCACCTTCGCGCTGCAATACATGCATATTTCCGACCCTGAGCAGGCCGGTTGGCTGAAAGAGCGCATCGAGGGCTACGGCAAGGAAATCGCCTTTACCCGCGAGGGCCGCCGCGCCATCCTGAACAAACTGGTCGAGGCCGAAGGGTTCGAGAAGTTCCTGCATGTGAAATACATGGGCACCAAACGGTTTGGTCTGGACGGCGGCGAAAGCCTGATCCCCGCGATGGAGCAAATTATCAAACGTGGTGGCGATCTGGGGGCCAAGGAAATCATCGTCGGTATGCCGCACCGTGGCCGTTTATCGGTGTTGGTCAATGTGATGGCCAAACCGTACCGCGCCGTGTTCAACGAATTTCAGGGCGGCAGCTTCAAACCCGAAGATGTGGATGGCTCGGGGGATGTAAAATACCACCTTGGGGCCTCCTCCGACCGCGAATTTGGCGGCGATTCTGTGCATCTGTCGCTGACCGCCAACCCCAGTCACCTTGAGGCTGTGAACCCGGTTGTGTTGGGCAAATCGCGTGCCAAGCAGGACCAGAAGTTTGACAAGGAACGCTCATCCGTTATCCCCCTGCTGTTGCACGGGGACGCGGCCTTTGCCGGCCAAGGCGTTATTTCCGAGTGTTTCGGCATGTCCGGACTGGTCGGGCATCGCACCGGCGGCACCATCCACATCGTGGTGAACAACCAGATCGGTTTCACCGCGGCGCCGCATTTTTCACGCTCGTCGCCTTATCCGACCGACATCGCGTTGATGGTTGAGGCGCCGATTTTCCACGTCAACGGCGATGATCCCGAGGCTGTGGTCCACGCTGCCAAAGTCGCCACCGAATTTCGACAGAAGTTCCACAAGGACGTGGTGATCGACATCTTCTGCTACCGGCGATTTGGTCACAACGAGGGGGATGAACCGATGTTCACCAACCCGTTGATGTATAAGCAAATCAAAACCCAGAAAACCACGCTGCAGCTGTATACCGAACGTCTGATCCGCGACGGGTTGATGCCCGAGGGCGAGATTGACGACATGAAAACGGCGTTTCAGGCCCACCTGAACGAGGAATTCGAGGCTGGTAAGGATTTCAAACCCAACAAGGCCGATTGGCTGGACGGACGTTGGAAGCACCTGTCCAAAAAGGACGAGGATTACCAGCGCGGCGAAACCGCCATTTCCATGCAAACCTACAAAGATGTCGGCGCGGCCCTGTCACATGTACCGGATGGATATCCGGTGCATAAAACCGTCAACCGGATGCTGGCAACCAAGAAAGCCATGATCGATGATGGCAAAGGCATTGACTGGGCAACAGGCGAAGCGCTGGCGTTCGGCTCCTTGATGTTAGAGGGCTTTCCAGTGCGCCTCTCGGGTCAGGATTCAACCCGTGGCACATTCTCGCACCGTCACTCGGCCATGATCAACCAAGATACCGAAGAACGCTATTACCCGTTGAACAACATCCGTAAAGGTCAAGCCCATTACGAGGTCATCGACTCGATGCTGTCGGAATACGCAGTGCTTGGCTTTGAATACGGCTACTCGCTGGCCGAACCCAATGCCCTGACCCTTTGGGAGGCCCAATTTGGCGATTTCGCCAACGGCGCACAGATCATGTTCGATCAGTTCATCTCCTCGGGCGAGCGTAAATGGCTGCGGATGTCGGGCCTTGTGGTGCTGCTGCCACACGGGTTTGAAGGCCAAGGGCCAGAGCATTCCTCGGCCCGTCTGGAACGGTTCCTGCAAATGTCAGCCGAGGACAACTGGATCGTTGCCAACTGCACCACGCCGTCCAACTATTTCCATTTGTTGCGCCGCCAATTGCACCGCTCTTACCGCAAACCGCTGATCCTGATGACGCCAAAATCCTTATTGCGTCACAAAAAGGCTGTGTCGGCAAAAGAGGACTTCACCACGGGCTCCTCTTTCCACCGTGTGCTTTGGGACGACGCGCAAAAGGGCTCGTCAGACCTGAAACTGAACTCTGATGCCAAAATCAAACGGGTCGTGATGTGTTCGGGCAAAGTTTACTACGACCTGTTGGAAGAACGCGATGCGCGCGAGCTGAAAGACGTCTACCTGATGCGGATTGAACAATTCTACCCGTTCCCCGCCATGTCGATGGTCAAGGAGCTGGAACGTTTTAAGAACGCCGATGTTGTCTGGTGTCAGGAAGAGCCCAAAAATCAGGGCGGCTGGACCTTCATGGAGCCCAATATCGAATGGGTTCTGGGCCGGATTAACTCCAAAATCAAACGCCCGATATACGCTGGCCGCAACGCTTCCGCCTCACCCGCCACCGGCCTTGGCAAAACCCACAAAGCACAACAAGCAGCGCTCATTGATGACGCGCTCACCATCAAAGGATAACATCATGTCCATCGAAATCCGCGTCCCGACACTGGGCGAAAGCGTCACCGAGGCCACCGTCGCCACATGGTTCAAAAAACCCGGCGATGCCGTCGCCGTTGACGAAATGCTGTGCGAATTGGAAACCGACAAGGTCACCGTCGAAGTGCCCTCGCCCTCGGCTGGTATCATGGCCGAAATCGTCGCAGCAGAAGGCGCAACCGTTGGCGTCGACGCTTTGCTCGCAACCCTGACCGCGGGTGAAGGTGCAGCCACCGCAGCCGCAGCCGCCCCGGCCCCCGCCGCCAAATCCGACGGTGCCCCAGTTGACGTGATGGTCCCCACCTTGGGCGAATCTGTCACCGAGGCCACCGTTTCCACATGGTTCAAAGCCGTGGGTGACACCGTGGCGCAGGACGAAATGCTGTGCGAATTGGAAACCGACAAAGTGTCGGTCGAAGTTCCCGCACCCGCCTCTGGCACCCTCACTGAAATCATCGCAGCCGACGGTGCCACCGTGAATGCAGGCGGCAAACTGGCCGTGATCATGGGCGGCACATCCGCAACAGCCACGGCCCCCGCAGCGGCCCCAACGGCCGCTCCCGCCGCGACCACAGGTAAAGACGTCGAAAACGCCCCCTCCGCCAACAAACTGATGGCCGAGGCTGGACTGACCCCCGATCAAGTCACCGGCTCTGGCCGCGACGGGCGCATCATGAAGGAAGACGTGCAAAATGCGGCCAACGCTCCGGCTCCGACTCCGGCCCCTGCCGCAGCCCCCGCTGCCACGCCGCGCGCGCCCACCGCAGCCGACGATGCATCGCGTGAGGAACGGGTCAAAATGACCCGCCTGCGCCAAACCATCGCGCGCCGCTTGAAAGAAAGCCAAAACACCGCCGCCATGCTGACCACCTATAACGAGGTCGACATGGGTGCGGTGATGGACCTGCGTAAAGAATACAAAGACCTGTTCTTGAAAAAGCACGGGGTCAAACTCGGCTTCATGTCATTCTTTACCAAGGCCTGCGTGCATGCCTTGAATGAAGTCCCCGACGTGAACGCCGAAATTGACGGCACTGACGTTGTCTATAAGAACTACGTCCACATGGGCGTGGCGGTCGGCACCCCGTCTGGCCTTGTGGTCCCCGTGGTGCGCAACGCCCACGAAATGTCCTTCGCCGCGATTGAACAAAAAATCGCCGAGCTGGGCCAAAAGGGCGTGGCTGGCAAACTGTCGATGGCCGAAATGCAGGGCGGCACCTTCACGCTGTCCAACGGCGGCGTCTACGGATCATTAATGTCCTCGCCCATCCTGAACCCGCCACAATCGGGCATTTTGGGTATGCATAAAATTCAGGACCGTCCGATGGCGATCAACGGTGAAGTGGTGATCCGCCCGATGATGTATCTGGCCCTGTCCTATGACCACCGGATTGTCGATGGCAAAGGTGCCGTGACCTTCCTGGTGCGGGTGAAAGAAGCGCTCGAGGATCCACGGCGTTTGTTGATGGATTTGTAGAGGCCAACGGCGGAGTGAAAGGAATGAAATGCAAACTTCGGAATTAGTAGAGGTTTTCAAAACCCGATATCATAATGCTGAAAAAGGATACACCGCTGTGACTATACATTTGTTTGGCATTGAATATGCCGAGCAACTTGTAGGTCACAATTTGAAAGATATCTGCACTTTGGCTGATGTTCCAATCTCCTAAGTAACCGAAACTCACAAAGGCATGCGCCTCGCTGAATTTGTAAGGCTGAAATGACCCCCGAACTCACCATCCTCACCTACACCACTCCCGCCTCAACCGGACTAAAACCCTAAATGGCCTACCTCGACCCCACAAACCTCACTTGTAGAAACTGCGGACAGGCAGGCGAACTGGTGTGGGTGGTCGGTGTTGGCCCCCACACCAAAGCTGGGGAACCCCCCGCTTATATCGACGCGAATGAGCCCGGCCCGTGGGTCATCAAAAAATCCGGTAAAACCACTCAGGTCTTCTGCCCCACTTGCGACGAACTGGTAACGGAGCGCGCGCCATGACGACAGAACTCACCGTCCTCACCTACGCCGCTCTGCTGCAATTCGTGCAACTCGCCCTGACAATCGGTTTTGTCGACGCCCAGACGGGCTTGAAATACGGTGCCAGCCCCCGCGACACACCAAAACCCCTGCATGGCATCGCTGGTCGTTTGAACCGCGCGCTTGATAACCACTACGCCGCCCTCGCCCTATTCACCATCGCCGTCATCGCCGTCACCTTAGGCAACCAATCCACCCCTCTAACCATAGGCTGCGCTTGGACCTACTTGTTCGCCCGCATCGCCTATGTCCCCGCCTACGCCTTCGGCATTCCCTACCTTCGCTCCACCATCTGGACCATCGCCACGGGGGCCACCCTCACCATGCTCATCACGGCTCTAATCTGATCATGTTTCTTTTTTGCAAAAATATCCCCGCCGGAGGCATCAAACCTCTGCCCCGCCAAACAAATACCCGTATGTATAAAATCCATACCGTTTCCATACGCTTTCCATACCCCGTTTTTCTCAAGGAGAATTCACAATGGCAACTTACGACGTAATCATCATCGGCGCCGGCCCCGGCGGCTATGTCTGTGCAATCCGCTGTGCCCAACTGGGTCTGAAAACCGCCGTGGTCGAGGGCCGCGAGACCCTTGGCGGCACCTGTCTGAATGTCGGCTGCATCCCGTCCAAGGCGCTACTGCACGCCAGCCACATGCTGCATGAGGCCGAGCATAATTTCGCCAAAATGGGCCTAAAGGGCAAATCGCCATCTGTGGATTGGAAACAGATGCTATCCTATAAGGACGATGTGGTTGGTCAAAACACCAAAGGTATCGAATTCCTGTTCAAAAAGAACAAGATAGACTGGATCAAAGGCTGGGCCTCAATCCCTGCCGCTGGCAAAGTTCAGGTTGGTGACGAGGTGCATGAAGCCAAGAATATCGTCATCGCTACGGGGTCTGAGGCCTCCTCTCTGCCGGGTGTCGAGGTGGACGAAAAAATCGTCGTCACCTCAACCGGTGCGCTGGAATTGCCCAAAACGCCCCGAAAAATGGTGGTGATTGGTGCCGGTGTGATCGGTCTTGAAATGGGGTCGGTTTATGCGCGATTGGGGGCCGAGGTTACGGTGGTCGAGTTTTTGGATCATATCACGCCCGGTATGGACGCCGAGGTCTCCAAAGTCTTTGCCAGAACCCTTAAAAAACAAGGGATTAAGTTTATCTTGGGGGCCGCAGTTCAATCCGTTTCCACCACCAAAACCAAGGCCAAAGTCACCTATAAATTGCGCAAAAATGACACCGAAGCGGCACTGGATGCCGACGTCGTTCTGGTCGCAACTGGGCGCAAACCCTTTACCGATGGGCTGGGTTTGGAAGCGCTTGGCGTTGAGCTATCTGCACGCGGCCAAGTCCAGACAAATGCCCATTGGGCCACCAATATTTCCGGTATTTACGCAATTGGCGACGCCATCGACGGCCCGATGCTGGCCCACAAGGCCGAGGATGAGGGCATGGCCGTCGCCGAGGTGATGGCGGGCAAATCGGGTCATGTGAATTACGGTGTGATCCCTGGTGTGGTTTATACCAACCCCGAAGTCGCCACTGTTGGCCAGACCGAAGAGCAGCTCAAAGAGGCCGGTCGTGCCTATAAGGTTGGTAAATTCCCCTTCATGGGCAATGGCCGCGCCAAGGCGATGTTCGCTGGCGATGGTTTCGTGAAAATCCTTGCAGATCAGAACACTGACCGTATTTTGGGGGCGCATATCATTGGGCCAGGTGCTGGTGAAATGATCCACGAAATCTGTGTTGCGATGGAATTTGGCGCCTCGGCCCAAGACATCGCCCTGACCTGCCACGCGCACCCGACTTGTTCAGAGGCCGTGCGCGAAGCCGCCCTTGCCTGCGGCGACGGCGCAATCCACGCCTGATACGATACACCAAAACCTTCCTCTGCATGCGGGGGTGGGTTTTGGGGCAGCTCTTCCATTCTGTGCGCCCCATGCGGCGTGATACCGCAGCTTTTTCAATTGGCAACTGCCTGCGCAAAACATACCTTAGCAAAAAAATCGGAATCGTCAGAAGTTGGAAGTTGCATGTCGCCACCTCTCCTAAAAAAGCACGGATCCAAGCGAGAGCGCAGTTGGACCGGGCACGCCTTTTTTAGTGGCGGGTTTCGCCCGTTTTTCTTGTTTGGTGCACTTTTTGCGATTGTCGCCATTGCGCTTTGGCTCGCCGATCTTCTGGGCTACAGCAGTCTGAACACCCAACTCGCCCCGGCTTATTGGCACAAACACGAGATGCTGTTTGGCTATACTTCGGCGGTAATTGCGGGTTTTTTGTTTACTGCGGTCCCAAACTGGACAGGGCGCTTTCCCGTGGTGGGCTGGCCACTGATTGCAATCTTTATCCTGTGGGTGGCGGGAAGGGTTGCAATGCTGTTGGGCGACGGTGTGAACTACGGCATTGCTGCATCTGTTGACGCTGCATTTCTGCCCGTCCTTGGCATTGTCATATCGCGCGAGATTATTGCGGGGGCAAATTGGCGGAACCTGCGGGTTTTGGCCCCTGTTCTTATGATGGGGCTTGCCAATATCTGGTTTCACTTTGACATGGTTAACGGTGGGCAGGGTGCCGCCCCTATCCGGCTTGGTTTTTCATCAGTTTTGGTGTTGTTGATGCTGATTGGCGGGCGGGTGATCCCCAGCTTTACCCGAAATTGGCTGGCGCGGCGCGAGCCTGGGAAAATGCCAAAACCCTTTGATCGCTATGACACAATCACGGTTGCGGCCTCGGCCATCGGATTGGCGTTTTGGACGGCTATTGATTCCGCACCGCTGCTTGGAGCCGTATTTTCTGTTCTTGGTGTTGCCCATATTGTCCGGCTGGGACGCTGGGCTGGACTGCGGACACTGTCAAACCCGTTGTTGCTGGTGCTGCATATCTTTTATGCCTTTGTTCCAATCGGGTTTCTAACCCTTGCTGCGGGCATGCTGATGGGCAGTTCCGCCATAAACACCGGCGCGTTGCATGTGTTTGGCATCGGGGCTGCGGGCGGCATGACCCTAGCGGTGATGATGCGGGCAAGTATGGGCCACACAGGCCGCTCATTAGCCGCTGACAGAATATTGAATGTGGTGATGGTCGCTGTGTTCTTTAGCGTCACATTGCGGCTGATCGGGGCCATTTGGCCACAACTTGACTGGGCTATCACCGGCTCTGCGTTGGCGTGGATTGCCGCGTTTGGGTTGTTTACTTTCAGGGTTGGTCCGTGGCTCATTGCGCCGCGTGCTGGCCGTTAAGCCACCCATCAGTCCTTACGGCCTTTTCCCCAACTACCCCACCAGCATCTTTAGCCCCTGCGTTACGTCCGTACGCACCGCCAGCCGCAAGCCCGGCTCGTCACCGGCGCGCAACGCTGCGATGATTGTCCGGTGGTTTTGCGGCGGCTCAGTCCGGCGCAATCGTCCGTAGAGCGCGCACATGGTCGGACCCAGTTGCAACCAGACAGTCTCGGTCATTGCCAGCATCGCGGGCGCTTGGGCGCGTAAATAAAGCGTACGATGGAACTCCAGATTGGTGCGTAAATAGGCCACAGGATCCTGCTTGGAGATCGCTGCGGCGATGGTCTGGTTGATCACCTGCAAACGGTCGATCAACGCGATATGGGCACGGGGTAAGGCACGGCTGGCCAGTTCGGGTTCCAACAGCCCACGCAGCGCCGCTAGCTCCTCGATCCGGTCGTTGCTGAGGTCCGGCGTAATGACACGGCCCGAACTCGACAATGTCAACGCCCCTTCGGCGGCCAGGCGTCGAATTGCCTCGCGGGCTGGAGTCATCGAAACGCCAAATTCCCGCCCCAGTCCACGCAATGTAAGCGCCGTGCCAGGTGCAAGTTCGCCATGCATGATCCGCGTGCGCATTTTGCGATACAGCTGGTCATGAGACGGGGTGTTTGTGTCGGTCGGTTTGAGTTGATTAATCATGCTGTATGTGATCACAAAATCACGGTTGCGGTCAATCCGAGAACTGAAAACGGTGCAACTGCTGGCCATGTTTGCGCAGCCACGCCCGCGGGGGCTTATACTGTGGATATATACTTGAAACCACTTGCCAGTATTGCGCCGAATGGTTCATCTCGACCAGATGCGAAACCTCATGGGCCGCGACATAGTCCAGCACCTCGGGCGGGGCCATGATCAGGCGCCATGAATACATCAAATTGCCCTCGCTGGAGCAAGATCCCCAGCGCGAGCGCGTATCGCGTAGCGTCAGTCGACCATAGGACATACCCAGTTGTGCCGCGTACCTGTCCGAGGCCTCGGACAGGCGGGCGCGGGCTGTAACCTTCATCAACGCCGCAACGCGCGACATGACCCGCGCGGGGTTATCCGGCACCGTGATTTGCCCGTCAACAAATCGCGCCACACGTCCGGCCCCAGTAACCACATCCACATCAACGCCCTGAAACAAAACCTTGCCGTCAATCGCAGGACGCTCCACGTCGGGACGTTTAGCAAGCGTGCCCCTGATCCAGCCTTCTTTCTCCGAGGCAAACACTTTGGCTTCGCGCAGCGGGGTGCGCATGGGCAGGCTCATGGTGACCCGCCCATCCAGCTGTGACACACGCAGCGACAAGCGCCGCGCCCGCCGCGTGCGCCGTACCAGAATCGTGACCACGGGTGGTCCGGCTAATTCGATCTGCTCCATCAATTCCTGTCCGCGATGCGATAGTTGTCCCAGCATACCGCGCCTTTGGGCCAAATTCACCCCCGTAAATCGCCAAACAGCCGCAGATACCGCAAAAGCCTTTGACACCCCCGCACCAATGTGGCACTTGGCCCAGAACTCATGACAACAGCGACAACTGTGAAGGGAAATTTCATGCCCAAAGAAGAATGGGGCGTTAAGCGCGTCTGCCCAGAAACCGGTAAGCGGTTTTACGATCTGAACAAGACTCCCGTGGTCAGCCCTTACACTGGCGAAGTTGTCGAAATCGATACCGGCAATAAATCTCGCACAATGGTTGCCGACAAAGAAGATGCCAACAGCAAACCCAAAGAAGAAGACGTTGTTGAAGGCGAGGAACTGCTGGATGATGATGACACGTCTGATGTTGATCTGGGCGATGACGTTCTGGAAGACGACGACGACGAGGATACCATCCCGTTGGAAGAGATTGTCGACGTTGCCGCGAGCGATGATGACTAAATAAGACCTAACTGCACAAAGTTTTGCCCGCCCCGTGAATGCCACAGGGGGCGGGCTTTTTTTGGGGCGCTTATCGCGGGCGTATCTTTGCGGCTAGGGTTCTTAGCCGATGAAGAACCCGGCCTTTGATGGTGAAAAATGCCATTAAGAACATTTTCTTGAGCCGAAACTCACTCCGCAAGGTATCGACGAAGACGCTCGCATCAACATTGTTCATCCGCATTACGCTTCGGTCCCATTGATCGGACGAAAGATTTTGTGCGCCACGGGTATTCATGACAAAACCGAAAAAATAGTCTTTTTGCAACCTTACCCGACAGGCCCATTCATATTTCCAAAGATGCCAACGGTTGCCGGTTTTCACAGTTTTTCCCAGATTTTCGCCCAGTAAACGACCAAATTCAATACACACCCGAATACCTTCCCCCAAAGTTGGGGTCGCAAAGTTGGCACTGTCGCCAACCCGGATAACATTGCCAAACACCAGTTTTGGCTCATAGGCGATCGAGGGTAATATCCCGCTGTTCACGGTGTATTCCCCAGACAGATCAAGTCCGAAACGCTGTTCGGGATCATTGGCCATTACCGCGTTCATAACATCACGGGGCGAAAGGTCAGTATCCGGGTTAATCACACCGACCCCAAAGCGGAACATACCTTCAGGGGTGGGAAAGCCCCAGCCATAGCCTGACGGTGCGCTATCCCCGAAAAAAATAAAGGCCCGCGTGGGATCATTATCGCCCAGGGGAAACTCATATTCGATACCAACCCCCAGCCGCTTGGGCTTTTCGCCTAACCCTAATGAATGCAAAACCGCATTGTGCCAGCCCGAGCCATCAATGATGTACTTCGAACGAATTTGGCTTTTTGCACCATCCCGGCTACGGATATCGGATAAAAAGCTTCCGTCTTGCTGCTGGGTGCAATTCAGAAATTTTGTGGCCAGTAACAATTCCCGGTTTTTATGATCGGAAAGAGAAGCGAGCCATTGGTAAAGCTCGGTTATTGCCAAAATAACAGCATTTTGACCCAATGGGAGGAAGGCGTGTTCGTTGTCAGAATACGCATCAATACTTTCAAGAATAAGGTAATATTCCTCAGGGATGCCAAGGGCCTGCATGTCCGACAACCACGATGCCCCACTTGTGCGCACCGGTTTGCCAATCTCTCGGTCCTGATGCACGATGATCGTGCTGACATCGTCTGGTAGGGCCGAGGCCACAGAAAGCCCCGCCGGTCCACCGCCGACAATGAGAACATCACATTCACGCATTTCGCTTTGCATTTATTGTCCCATCCCTACGAACGTGTTTGGTAAGTTGTACTAACTAGTGTCAATCAATTCTACCTCAAACCAATTGCTTGCATAGAGTGCAAGTTGACCCCAGGATTTGCAGTTTCTGTTTGCAATGTGGATAAATGGCGTTTTTTCGCTTGAACTGCTCCCCGTGCTTGCCTAAATACCGTCTCACGACGACCCAATGATGGGGCCTTAGCTCAGCTGGGAGAGCGCCTCGCTGGCAGCGAGGAGGTCAGGAGTTCGATCCTCCTAGGCTCCACCAATCTTTTCTTTCTTGAATAATCTCAATAACTTACTGATATTGCAGGAAGATTTTCGTGGGCTGGTACGTTAAAGTGGTACAGTGAAGGTCATGGAAAAGATGTCTGGACATACCCGCCTATACCGCCGCGATTCTACGTATTATCACCGTGCAGCCGTTCCCAAGGATATTGTCGCCACCTATGGCAAGGTCGAAGAGAAGTTTTCCTTGCGCACCAAAGATTACGCGGAAGCCTTGCGCCTTGTAAAAATTGCAGCGGTTGAGGTCGATGAGATGTTCCTCAATCATCGGCGGGCGCTGGAGAAAGCTAATGCTTTGACTGATCAACCAGAAGTCAACGAAATTACAACTGCGCAAATCAATGAGATCAAGGCGTCCTACCTCCACAGCTTGTTAGAGGAGGACGTTGATATTCGGGCAGATGGCTTTGAGGATATTGACGATCCAGAGGGATTTGAACACACGCCGCGCCCAACCTTCGAGGAATACACAGAGACCAATGCGGACCTAGCTGCTGGGACCCGCCACGATAATGCCAGAGGTAAGGCTGACCCATTCTTTGTGGCCGAAGCTGAAGAGGTGTTAAGTTGGGAAGACATAGAACTCAAGTTATCCCCACAGTCACCTAGCTGGAAACCATTGAGGAAAGCCCTACAGGAAGCCCATATCGAAGCCGCTCAGGCCATTGATCAACGCAATCATGGGGATGTTGTAGCAACGCCGCCAAGGCCCCCTGTGACCACGCCCAGCGCTCATGTGACAACGCCTATGCTGTCCGAAGCACTGAATTTATGGCTGGATGAACGGCGTGTAACCAAAGTGTGGACTGACAAGGCGAGAGACAGCTACGTCCATTGGACTAACAGCTTTTTGGATGTCGTAGGGGACCACCCTATTGAGCGCTATAAGAAAGATGATGCCCGAGAATTTAAGCGGTTACTCCTAGCCCTACCCAAGCACTGGCGAAAATTACCAGAGACAAGAAATGGGACCATTCAAGAGGCCGTGGAGGTGGCTCAATCTCTTTCGCTGGAAACGATAAGCCCAGCAACAATAAACAAAGCACTTAATCGGGTTGGGAACTTCTGGGGTTGGGCTGAGGGTCATTACGACAACCTCACAGGAAACCTGATAGGAGGATTGGCGGTAAACGATAATGTCAAAGCTAGGGATAAGAGGAAACCTTTCTCTGCGGACCAATTGACCACATTGTTTTCCAGCCCACTATTCATTGGATGTAGGTCTGAACGCATTAGAGGCCAGCAGGGAAATACAGACATGCGCGATACCCCTTGGTTCTGGTTGCCAATACTGAGCCTGTATAGTGGTGCACGGTTAAATGAGTTGTGCCAGCTACACGTTGATGATGTGAAAATGAACGATGAAATCCCGCACCTTATCCTTACTGACGAGGGAGAGGATCAGAGCATCAAAACAGGGAACACACGCCGCAGCCCTTTACATGCCCAACCCTTAGCTATTGGGTTTGCTGGTTTCGTCAAGGAACGACGCAAACACGGCAGTGGCTTACTATTCACTCGATTGAAACAGAACAAGTTTGGGAGTTATAGTGATCGAATGAGTAAAGACTTCGCAACCTATATCCGCAAGGTAGGCGTATGGGAGGACAAGACATCTTTCCACTCTTTCAGGCATAACTTTGAGGATGCTTGCCGCCATGGTGGTGTTGCTCCCCACATGATGGATGCCTTGCAAGGGCATTCAGAACGGGGTCAAGCAGGGCGGTACGGAAAGGGAGGCTATGGCTTGGCAATGCTGAAGGAAGCGATGGACCAGGTACAATACCCAGACCTCGACCTCACACACTTACATAGGCCCTTATAGAAAATGAGAGAAGCACTTGAAAAAGCCCTTAAAGGTTACCTCTGTGGGTAAATTTATCCTAAGAGCTACCATTGCGGTTGCCCTGGGCGTTAGCTTCCTGGCGATTCTAACTTTACTCTCAAGCGGCCTTGACGGTTATGCACTGGTTTGGGAAGTGTTGGCTTTGGGGTTGATATACGAGTGGCGGCAAATTTAGGGTAAAAAATCTGAGCCCCCTTATTGGGACAGAGCGCCGCAAGCCTCTCCCCCCTGCACCCCTTGCACAAATAATCCGAGACCAACCACCGCTCTCTCTTTGCAGCACATAGTGTCAACGGCGGAGTAAAAACCTACCAAACGGCGGCGTAAAGGTAGGCCAGTTTATGCCAGTGTCGCTCTGGCAAGATTTGAGTTAATTTAGGGTGTTTGAGTTTGTCGCGCCTTGGTGCGTGCGGCCCTCAAATAGCAAGCGCGGGCCAAGGCGCATTGGCCGTCAGGCCAATTATTGTACGCAACGTTTTGCGCGGCTTTGGTTGAGACGATAGCTTTCACCATTCATTTCCAGGATGTTTACGTGGTGTGTTAGCCGATCCAGCAGAGCCCCAGTGAGGCGCTCGGTGCCGAAGGTTTCGGTCCATTCCTCGAATGGCAGGTTGCTGGTAATCAGGGTGGAGCCCTGCTCGTAGCGTTGCGAGATCAACTCGAACAGCAGTTCGGCACCGGTTTTGCTTAGGGGCACGAAGCCTAACTCATCGATAATCAGCAGTTTGACCTTGGCCAATTGCCGCTGGCGGCGCAGCAGATGCTTCTCGTCGCGGGCTTCCATCAGTTCATTGACCAGTGCGGAGGCGGTTACAAAGGCCACTGGCAGGCACTTTTGGCAGGCTGCAAGGCCGAGACCGAGCGCAATATGCGTTTTGCCGGTGCCGCTGGGGCCAAGAGCGATGACGTTTTCCTTGCGCTCGATCCAGTCGCAGCGGGCCAGTTCCAGCACCATCATTTTGTTCAGGGACGCGATTGCCTTGAAGTCAAAGCTGTCCAGACTCTTCACTGCAGGGAATTTGGCCGATTTTATCCGGCGCTCGACCATGCGCCGCTCTCGGTCAATCAGTTCCAGCTCTGTCAGCCGGGCGAGATAGCGCACGTGATCCAGGCCTTCGGCGGCACAGATGCGTGCCTGTTTGTCGTGCTCGCGCAGGAAGGTCGGGAGGCGCAGGGTTTTGAGGTGATGGGCCAGCAGGAGTTCCGGGGCTTTGCTCATGATGCACCTCCCGCCAGAAGGCTCATGTAGGCGGAGGCTGAAGTGGTTGCCACGTTCATTCTCGGCAGGAACGGATAGGTATCCAAATCCAACCTTGGTGGTCGCCGCTCTGTCCGGCATAGAACCAGATGCTTGATCGCGTCAAAGCTGACTGCTCTCTTGTGCAGAGCGTCTTTTATGGCACTGTGCAGTTCATCCATTTCGAAGCGTTCCAGCAGGCGCAGTACCTGCACATACTCCCGCTTTCCCGTCTTTCCCTGCCTTGCTTCCAGAAGCCGTTGAAGCGTGCCGAATGCTTTTGATAAATCCCAACCCTGTAATGGCGCGGCCTGATCAAAAGCCATGATCTTGCGCTCGATCAGCGGCAGGTAATGCACCGGATCAAACACCATATCATCTGTCTCGTAAGAGCGAGGGTGACTGGCAACCACCTCTGCGGCACAGCCGATGACAACACGACCTACAAAGCCTTTGATCCAGACTTCGCGGTGACCGTAGGCAACCGGCACAGAATAATCATTGCCGCGATAGCGCACCAGTGAGGTCGAGGTGACCTGGCCGCTTTGCAAATCACAAGCTTCAAACGGGGCAGCGGGAAGGGTCTGCATTGCTGCCAAATCCGCGTCTAACCGTTCGCCAATGCTGACTTTGTGGCTCCGCAAAATGTCACCTTGCCGCTTCAGGCATTGCTCTTCCAAATAATCGTTGAACGCCTCCCAGCTGGCAAAACGCGGCATTGGTACCATGAAGTTGCGACGCGCATATCCAACCAGTCCCTCGACCTTGCCTTTATCATTACCCTTTCCGGGACGGCCATATCGGTCATCAATCACATAGTGAGATAACATCGCGCTGAACCGCTGGGTGCGTTTACGGGTGCCGCCCGGCATAATTTTGGCAACAAGGCACCGATCATTATCATAAAGGATCGACTGCGGAATCGTTCCAAAAAATGCGAACGCATGAACATGCCCGTCAAGCCAAGCCTCGGTATTGGCCGCCGGATAGGCTCTGATATAGCAGGCATCGCTGTGCGGCAGATCAAGGGCAAAGAAATAAGCTTTCTGCTCCACGCCGCCGATCACAACCAGAGCTTCGCCAAAGTCGGCCTGCGCATGACCTGGGGAATGGCTCAGCGGCACAAACATCTCTTTGCCGCCACGCTTCTTACAACGAACATAATCCTTCACAATTGTGTACCCGCCGGTGAACCCACATTCGGCCCGCAGCCGGTCGAATATCCGCTTGGCCGTATGGCGCTGTTTGCGCGGGCGGGTTTTGTCTTCCCCCAGCCAGAGATCAATCTGATCCGTAAACCCGTCAAGCTTGGGTCGTTTGATCGGTGCTTTACGCCGATATCCGGGCGGCTCAGAATAGGTCAACATCTTTATAACACTATCTCGGCTGATCCCAAAATCGCGCGCAATTGCCCGATCGCTAAGCCCATCATGAAAATGGGCACGGCGTACCTTCAAATACAATTCCACAGTATAAATCCCCAAACCCTCCCATAAAATGAAAGGGCTAAAGTGGCCGGTTTTTACGCCGCCCGCGACCGCATTATGCCGCCGCTACTGTGGCCTAGTATTGCTCCGACGTTTACA